>Ga0163149_10001818_pt1 | contig 26799 bp, 15 predicted proteins | sample OliLakLV19MP5G1_FD_148604 | JGI IMG/M metagenome (GOLD analysis project Ga0163149, IMG submission 148604) | Freshwater microbial mat bacterial communities from Lake Vanda, McMurdo Dry Valleys, Antarctica - Oligotrophic Lake LV.19.MP5.G1 | ecosystem: Environmental > Aquatic > Freshwater > Lake >... | reverse complement strand
GGACAACAATGATTCTTTAAGTATTTTTTGAATTTAGTATCACCATTCATTTTGGCTTTTTCAAATTCAGGATAAAAAATGATATGCTGAATATCGGTAATAATAAAACCGCCGGTTCCTCCAACTTGTATGGCCGAACTATTGATGCAGTTCTCTAAACCCGTAAACACAATTGTATTCTGGCCGGGCATTACATTTACAATAGTGTTGCGGTGCACTTGTGCTCCTTGGGTATAAACAACAATTTTTTCTGGCTTTGTTTTTATCAGTTTTTCGTTTTCTGCGGCTTTTGTATGAAACAGTGTTATACATAAAACCAATGTTAATATTTTTTGCATGGTAATTTAGTTTGTAATTAAGATGCGAATAATTGAAAATTCCATAAAAAAGGACAAAAGAGATTTTTTACCACAAAGCGCCTCCTAATCTCCGTGGCCAAAAAAAAGCAGCTAGTTAGTCGTCCCTCAAAAACTCTGTAAGCCTTGTTATTATTGAGTTTGTTTAAAAATAGTGCGATAAAAATCTACAAAAAAAAAGTAAAAAGGGATTAAAAAAGCGGCAGATGTTTTTTAGTGTAAATTAAACCGTAATGCTGCGCCCGGGATAGAACGAAAAGCCTTGTTTAGGGCTTTGCTTAATGTTTGCGCAACGAGGAGACTCCGCTTTTTCTGCGCAGACCCCGCAGTGCGACAAACATAGCAAAGGACAAACAAGCTTGAAGTGATAGCCCGATAAGGCGACCAAATAATAAAAATACTTTTTGAGGTTCGACTAGTTAATCCCCCCATTCTTCTGCTTGCGCAGAATCCACCCTACTTCGGCAAACTTAGTATAGGCTCTCAGGAAGGGGATTCCAGTTTATCTTAACATCACCCTTGAGCGAATCGCTTAGGCATCAATACTCTTTGTGCAAGCCGCAGGCGCTTTACATTCTTAAATTAGGTACACAGTTAGTATTAAAAAAATCTTGAACCTTACCCTCTTTGCGGTTAAAATTAGTAGGGCGGCTTTAAAATAATTCAGCGCCCATGCTGGCGGGCTAGTCCATGGCAAAAAGCAGCCTATATGTATTCAACACCCCCTAGTTAACAACATTTTTGCTTTAAAATCGTGTAAAATAACCATTCCCCTATATTTAGTAGCTAAATGAGCACTGTAAAGAAAAATAAATTCAGAGAAACACCTATTCTCGAAACTACGTTTGTTGAAGATACAGTAGACGGACAAGAAATTGAAGATTTTGACCCTGATAACGAACGGGATGAGGTTAAAAAGCCTAAGCAAAAAAAGAATAAAGCCAAGGCTGAGAACCTAATTAGCGGCAAGGCAGGGAAAGAAAAGTCATCTGCTGGCGGAAAAGGATCTGTAAAGGAAACTGAACCCGTTGCAGAAAAAGTTTCTCCGAAAGTAAGTATCAAAGAGCGTTGGGAACAGATGCTTACAATTTACAATACTGAGCAAACTCAAAAGATCATTGGTCTTGTACTTATATTATTCTCGGCATATTTCGCTGTTGCATTTGTGTCGTACTTCTTTACACATGAAGTTGATCATGATAAAGTAATGGCACCTTTGAGCGAGTTTTTTAGTAAAGAAGTAAAGGTTCAAAATTGGTTAGGTAAATTTGGTGCAATGTTCTCGCATTTCTTTATTTATAAAGGTTTTGGCGTTGCATCCTTCATTATGGTACCTGTTCTAGCCGTGTTTGGAGTTCAAAAATTGATCCAACGTAAATTCATAAACATTTCTGCATTCAATGCAAAGTGGTTGTTCATTATGGTTTGGTCTTCATTAACTCTGTCATACATTTTTCAAGATCAATTGAATTTTATTGGTGGCGGTTACGGTTATTACATCAATGAGCAAATTATAAATGTTTTAGGCGGCGCAGGATTATTAGTAATGTTAGGATTTTCAATGCTAACCTTTTTAGTTCTTGTAGTAAACCTTTCATTCAAATTGCCAAAACCTGATCTCAGCGAAAACGAAACTATTGAAAATGAAATGGCCGAAGTAAAACCGGTTGCTGAAACTGTGGTAGATTTAGAAGCAGCTCGATTGAGTAAAGAAGAAGCCGAACGCTTACATACATTTGAAGTAAAGCCGGCAACTGATGAGCCACCATTAAATGTTCATGAAAAAGTGGAACTCGCTATTATTGATTCGCAATTGGATAAACACGCTCGCGAAGAAATAAAAGAACTCTTATTAAATACCGACGCTGAAGTTGTAAAAGATGAACCAAAAAAAGGCGAAGCAGAATTTGAAGTAAAAGCAACTGTTGAAGAGCCTGTAATTACGGAGGAAGAAAATAAAGCAGCATCTTTAGTTGAGCAATTTGGTGAGTATGATCCTACTTTAGATCTCGGATCTTATAAATTTCCGGAGTTCGATCTTTTAAATGATTATGGAACCGGGCAGGGTAAAGTAAACCAAGAAGAATTAGTTGCCAATAAAGATCGGATCATCAACACACTAAAAAATTATGGGATTGAGATCGATAAAATAATGGCTACGGTTGGCCCAACTGTAACCTTATACGAAATTGTTCCTGCAGCCGGTGTGCGGATTTCAAAAATTAAAAACCTGGAAGATGATATCGCTTTAAGTTTAGCGGCTTTAGGTATCCGTATCATCGCGCCAATTCCCGGCAAAGGAACTATCGGTATCGAAGTTCCAAACCAAACACCGGAAATGGTTCCAATGCGTAATATTTTGGCCTCCGAAAAATTCAATAATTCTAATTATGAATTGCCGATTGCTTTAGGAAAAACCATTAGTAACGAGATCTTTATTGCCGATCTTGCAAAAATGCCTCACCTATTAATGGCGGGTGCAACAGGGCAAGGTAAATCAGTTGGTTTGAATGCAATTTTAGTTTCTCTTCTTTATAAAAAGCATCCTGCGCAAATTAAATTTGTGTTGGTTGATCCTAAAAAAGTAGAACTAACTTTATTCAATAAAATTGAACGCCATTTCTTAGCAAAACTTCCTAACGCTGAAGATGCCATCATTACCGATAATACCAAAGTAATTCATACACTTAATTCTTTGTGTATTGAAATGGATAACCGTTATGCACTTTTACAAGATGCACAAGTAAGAAATATTAAGGAGTATAATACTAAGTTCATCAACCGTAAATTAAATCCTGAAAACGGACATAAATACTTGCCTTATATTATATTAGTTGTAGATGAATTTGCTGATCTAATTATGACAGCCGGTAAGGAAGTGGAAACACCAATTGCTCGTTTAGCACAACTTGCTCGCGCCATTGGAATTCATTTAATTATTGCTACGCAACGTCCTTCAGTAAATATTATTACCGGCACAATTAAGGCTAACTTCCCGGCTCGTATTGCATTTAGAGTAACAAGTAAAATTGATTCACGTACTATTTTAGATTCGGGTGGAGCAGAACAATTAATTGGAAGAGGTGATATGTTATTGAGTACAGGAAATGACCTTATTCGTATTCAATGTGCATTTGTTGATACTCCTGAAGTAGAAAGAATAACTGAATTCATAGGTTCTCAACGCGCTTATCCTACTGCATTTTTGTTACCAGAGTATGTTGGCCCTGAAGGTGAGGGTGGAGTTGGTGAAGTGGATCTAAGCGAACGTGATAAAATGTTTGACGATGCTGCTAAATTAGTTGTTCAGTTTCAACAAGGCAGTGCGTCTTTCCTTCAACGTAAATTAAAACTTGGCTATAATCGTGCTGGTCGTATTGTTGATCAATTGGAAGCAGCCGGATTTATTGGTCCTTTTGAAGGTTCAAAAGCTCGCGAAGTGCTGGTAAAGGATATGGCTCAGTTGGAAGAAATTTTACAAAAATTAAGAAATAAGTAATTATTTTAGAAATTTTATGAGAATTGATGCCTAAATTGGCACCGAATTTGAACTAGAGGGAGTAAAAGTACCATGAAGAATTTTTTGATCATATTGAGCTCATTAGTGCTGTTGAATGTGAATGCGCAGGATCAGGATATAAAAGCTAAAGCTATTTTGGACGATTTGAGTAAAACCACCAAATCATATAAAACCATTACAACTGATTTTGTTTTAACCATGTTTAATAAGGATAAAAAGCAGATCGAGAAACAAACCGGTAAAGTGGTAACTAAAGGGCTAATGTTCAAGTTGGATATTCCGGGTAATACGATCATGTGCGATGGAAAAACGATTTGGAATCATAATAAAGATGCAAAAGAAGTAACTATCAAAACTTTCGACGCTACAAATAATGATCAGTTGAATCCAAGTAAGATATTTACAATTTATGAATCAGGCTTTAAGTATAAATATATAGCCGAAGAAAAAGTTGGAGCAGTAGTTTGTCATGCTATCGACCTTTATCCTACAGTTGATCAGGGAAAGAAAAAGTACCATTCAATTAAGATCTATGTTGATAAAACAAAAAAACAGGTGGTTCAAATGAAGATAATGATGAAGGATCAAAGCACGAATGTGTATGATATTAAAGGCTTAAAACCTAATTTGCCTGTAGATGATAAAGCATTTATTTTTGACACTAAACTATTTAAGCCCGATCAAATAATTGACGAAAGGGACTAGGAGGCTATAAACTAGAAACAGGGAAAAACCCTGTTTTTTTGGTTAAAATGTTTTGTTTGAAGGAAATTTTCAGTATCATTGTATTATAATTCACTATTTGCCTTTTCCGGTAAATAACAATCAATCCAAAAATCATTAACAGAATCTCTACAATAATCGCTTAATTATGTTTGAAGGAATCACTTTGAGCAGAACTCCATTAATTATATTAAGACCCTAACATATACTGAATATTAAAAAAAACTATGGCAGATAAAAAACCTAATCCAAGATCGGATAAAGATCCCGGAAAAAAAGAGAAACGTCCACGTAAGATCGTAAAACTTGATCCCATGAGGGAGGACTTTGTTCAGGAAACTACAAATGAAGAAGTAGTTGAAGAAGTTATTCAACCCGTTGAGGAAAAAACAGAAACCGTTGCGCCTGTAAATGAATCAGGTTCCAATAATGATGCGAATTCAAATGACGAAAACTCAAATGATTCGAACTCAAATGACGCGAATTCAAACGAATCGCATTCAAACGAATCGCATTCAATGAATGAACAAGGGGCGCAAACTGAAGAACAAAAAAAGGTTGATAAAGTATATTACAATTTTGATAATATTGTTTTTGCTACAGGTGTTCTTGAGATCATGCCTGATGGTTATGGGTTTTTACGCAGTTCTGATTATAACTACCATAATTCACCCGATGATGTTTATGTTTCTCAATCGCAAATTAAATTATTTGGTTTACGTACCGGAGATGTTGTAACCGGCGGGGTGCGCCCACCAAAAGAAGGTGAAAAATATTTCCCGTTAATTAAAGTTGAGGAAATTAATGGGCGCGAACCTGGCTTTGTTCGTGATCGCGTGATGTTCGAATATTTAACGCCATTATTTCCTAACGAAAAAATTAAATTAACCGGGCACCCACAAGAAAACATGAGTGTGCGTGTGATGGATATGTTTGCCCCAATTGGAAAAGGGCAACGGGGTTTAATTGTAGCGCAGCCAAAAACAGGTAAAACAGTTCTCTTAAAAGATATTGCAAATGCCATCGCTTACAATCATCCCGAAATTTATTTGATCATTTTATTGATCGATGAACGTCCGGAAGAGGTTACCGATATGGCACGCAGTGTAAAAGCTGAAGTTGTTTCGTCAACCTTTGATGAGCCTGCTGATAAGCATGTGAAGCTTGCGAACATAGTTTTGGAAAAAGCAAAACGTATGGTTGAGTGTGGGCATGATGTTGTTATTTTATTGGATAGTATTACACGTTTAGCGCGTGCTTACAATACAGTTTCACCGGCTAGCGGTAAAGTATTATCGGGTGGTGTAGATGCAAACGCTTTACATAAACCAAAAAGATTTTTTGGAGCTGCTCGTAAAATTGAGAATGGTGGATCATTAACCATCATTGCTACAGCTCTTACCGAAACGGGAAGTAAAATGGACGAGGTGATCTTTGAAGAATTTAAAGGAACAGGTAACATGGAGTTGCAGTTAGATCGTAAATTATCTAATCGCCGTATTTATCCTGCTATCGATCTTATTGCATCTTCAACTCGTCGCGACGATCTTTTATTAGAAAAAGACATGCTCACACGCATGTGGATATTGCGTAAACACTTAGGAGATATGAATCCGCAGGAAGCTATGGAATTTTTATTAGACAGGTTGCGTCGCACACAAAGCAACGAGGAATTCCTTATTAGTATGAACGGATAATAAAAAAATGAGTAAAAAAGCACTTCTTCTCGCGGCAATTTATTCCGCTATCGTTATTATTGTTAAACTTTTTATTTGGCAGGGTGGGCATACCTTTGATCCGGCTTATAGATGGGCTCATTCGTTTACCATATTGGGTATTATTCCATTCATCATTTTTGGAGTTAAGTGGGTAAGAGATACAGATAAGGGAGGTTTTATTGGAGGCAAACAAGCAGGTAGAGTGGGTTTGCAAATTGCTATGTTCTCTATATTGATATTATTTGTGTACAATTATATAGAGTTTAAAAACAGTATCGAATTATACAAAGCCTATTATCACGGCCCTGAGTTCTTAACATATCTTGAAAAAGATCCGCAAGCAAAAAAAGTTGGTTACGATAAAGCAATTGAAATGATGATATCAGAATTATCTCCGTTCAAAGCATCAACCATGAAAATGTTCTCATTATTGGTGATCTCTTTTCCATGTGCGTTTTTGTGCGCTGTATTCATGAAGAAAAGTCAAGCTTAATTTGTTTTGCAAGAAAAAAAAATCTTCTGCAAACAGATCTGTTATAACTCAAAAATTCTTAAGTCAATTTTTCTTATAGGATCTAGTGAAAACCATGTCGGTTTATCTCCGTGAAATTTTTAATACCTCACTGAAAACTGATATTTTTTACCGAAAGCTTAACCATAAGGCCGCGCCAGTGTCCCGATAGCTATCGGGAGAAGCGGAAAGCCTTGCTTGTACTTTGCGTTATGTTTACGCTACGAGGAGGCTGCGCTTTTTAAGCGGAGACCCAGCAGTGCGACAAACATAGCAAAGTACAAGCAAGCTTGAAGTGAAAGCCTGCCTACCGGCAGGCAGGCGCGCCCGGCGCCCAAATAATAAAAATACTTTTTGAGGTTCGACTAATTACCCTTTAATTTACTTCACCTGTTTGATTCGCTAAATTTTTAGCGCTGGTGATATCCATTTTAACACTCCCGATGATAATGTTTGCTTGAACGCGCATTGGAATATGGTTCTTATCATCGCTAATCCAAACATTAAGATCTTCTTCGTGTTTAAACACGCGGCCTTTTTGTACGATCGGTCTAAAGCGTAAGCATTTATATTTGCCAATATCTGTTTTTATGGTTTCTCTTCCAATGAATTTAATTTTCACTGGCCAAATTTCTTTATCTACAAAACTATTCAACGAAAAAAGATCACCAGGCTTTGCATTACTAAGATCCAAACTACGTGCAGTGTAAAAAGCGCTTACCATATCCTGAATTCCTACCGGAACGTCAAACTTTTCGCCATTACCAATATCTACTTTTTTAGTGTAGTGATTAAAAGCATAATCCTGACTGAATTTAAATCCACCTTCATCTACACGGCGCACAAATAACCAAGGTACCATCGCATCTTTGTCCATATAAGTTTCGTAACGATCGCGAACTTTAAAGAACCAATCGGCAGCGCCATTGGTATAACCATTCGCAACAATGTGCATCACCTTTCGTCCGCTTACATCCAATAATTGTGGCTTCACTTCAAGCACCGCAATACCCGCATTTAAAGCGCCGTAATGCAAACGATAGGTAAGGACCTCCCCTTCTTTAAAAGCGGTGTTGGGTTTATAAGGTAAATTTTCGGTTGAACCTGAAACAGAAATTTGTTGTTCAATGGTTTCGGTTCTGCTAAATTTATATCCGGCCGAGCATAAAACAAAAAGTATCCCCACCGCCGCTGAAAATAATTTTATGTTTTTTTTTGCTTTCATTTTAATTACAATTTACATTTTATAATCACCAAATAGCATGCCAGTTAAAAATTTAAAACTAAAAATTTGTTAAGACCCGGCTTAAATTTTAGATTATTAATTTGTTGCAGCTGATTTTTGAGTGAAACGAGGCGAATTTTGAAATGATAATATGACAATTATAACGAAAAACCCAACCAAGTTGTATCCAAAAAGACGTAACAAAGATATAAGATAAAGTTTAATCCGGGTCTAGACCATTTACAACTGCATATACCTCAAGCCTTTTCTCGCTTAAGGTTTTATACAAGTGTGGGTTTTTTAACGCCCTTGCAATGCCATTTGTTTTAAGCATGAAAAAATGAAACAACAATGCAAAGCGAGCGGCTAGCATTAAAACAACTAAGCTTACCAAAGGGCAAATTACATTGGGCGAGAAAGCATAGATCAAAAAGAACCATGCAAGAAAGTTGAAAATGAAAATAAATGCACCAAAGCCAAGAGCCATGGAAGCGTAGAATTCTTTATTTCGTTTTACAACTTTTTTGGTGGCCATTATGCTTAATTTATAGGGCAAATAAGCAGCTATCCAGCCAAGGGCGTAAACGGACAGTCCCAAAAGGGTTAAAGTATACCTGAAAATGAGGTTGTTATAGCTTATTTTTTTACGATTCAAAGGGTCTATTATCCAGTCGCGGAGCTTATTTTTTCGCAAAAGGGAATGGTAATCGTGTGAGTTTTGCCTCAAAATGGCCGTTTTTTCGGGTTCCAGTTCGTCCAAATTGTTTATAAGCTCCGTAAGATGGCTTGTGACCTCAAATTCATTCTCAAGCGTGTTTTTAAGGTTTTTGCGTTTTAACCAGTCTTTCATCACCATTCCTTCCAGCTCTACAACCAATACATCATTCTCTTTATTTTTGATATGCGTTACCAATTCACGCATACGCGATTCGAGTAATTCGAGAAATAGTTTCTGAGTTCGAGCCGGATTTTCTTTATATGTACTCGCCAGATCGCTTATCCTTATTGGGTTTCCCACGTTGTAAAATAATTTGCTGCGGATTTTTGATGGAGCCGAATAATTTAAGCCAACCGGAACTACGATCAGGTCTTTGTTATTCAAGTGCTCATAAGCGCCAAATACCATCCGGGCCACTCCCTTTTTCAAGGGTCTTAAACGTCTTTCTTGTATACACAAACCCTCTGCAAAAACGATGATCTTCTCGTTTTTTTTAAGGAGTTTATTCACAACTCTATAGGATTCATCGTTCTTTTGAAGTCCTTCTTTTCCTCCATCGCTCATCCTAAAAATGGGCACAACACCTAATTCACTCAATAGAAAACTGGCAATTCCCGGTTTAAATGCATCGCCGCGCGCCAAGTATTTTGCCCTTGTAGGATAAGACAACCATGTGATACAAACGGGGTCCATAAAAGCATTCGGATGATTCATGGCTATGATAACAGGACCTTTTATCTGAAACTTATGCACGTTTTTGCCTTCAATTTTTTTATAAAACGATGGTATAGCGAATGAAACGAGGTATCGGGTAATGTGCCAGATCATAGGTAAAAAGCAAGCTAAAAACTTTAATTTCCAATAAAAATACTTTATAACAAAACTAGTATATAAATTTTAAACAAGCTCTAATATTTTGTTAGTAAAATTTGGCTAAAAAGTGACCTAAAAAACGGTAAAAAATCGGTATATTTAAAGGATAAACAAAAGATAAAAAAAGACGGAATTTATGTCAGAAACTACAACAGATAAAAAGGATTACGGTGCGGATAATATCCAGATTTTAGAGGGTTTAGAAGCAGTAAGAAAGAGACCTGCCATGTATATTGGCGATATTGGTATTAAAGGATTGCATCATCTCGTTTACGAGGTTGTGGATAATTCCATTGATGAGGCCATGGCAGGCTTCTGTAAAAACATCACAGTTACCATTTTAGAGGGCAATTCTGTTCGTGTTCAAGATGATGGTCGCGGTATACCTACAGGCATACATCCTAAATTGGGTGTGAGTGCATTGGAAGTTGTTATGACCGTTTTACACGCCGGAGGGAAATTTGATAAGGATACTTACAAAGTTTCAGGTGGATTGCATGGTGTTGGTGTAAGTTGTGTAAATGCATTATCAGATCTTTTAGTTGCTGAAGTTCACCGCGAAGGAAAGATAACTAAACAAGAATTTAGCAAAGGAAAACCATTATATCCTGCAAAAGAAGTTGGTGAAACAACTATACGCGGAACAATTGTTACGTTCACGCCAGACCTTAGTATTTTGCAGGCAAGTGAATTTAATTATACAACGATCGCCAACCGAATGCGTGAGTTGTCATTTTTAAATAAAGGAATTCGTATAGTCTTAATAGATGATCGTCATAAGGACGAAACTGGCAATTCCATTACCGAAGAATTTTATAGCCAAGGAGGTTTGCGCGAATTTGTGATGTACATTGATGGTGCTAAAGAAAAATTAATTGAAGAACCGATCTATATTGAGAATAACTCTGGTGTTATTCCTGTGGAAGTTGCAATGATATACAATACATCATTTGCCGAAAGTATTCAGAGTTATGTGAATAATATCAATACTCACGAAGGAGGAACGCATCTTCAAGGTTTCAGAAGAGGATTAACACGTACATTAAAAAATTACGCTGATAAAAATGGCTTATTACAAAAAGTAAAATTCGAGATTAGTGGTGATGACTTCCGTGAAGGATTAACCGCAATTATCTCTGTAAAAGTTGCCGAACCGCAATTTGAAGGACAAACCAAAGCAAAATTAGGGAACTCTGAAGCTATTGGAGCAGTTGATACAGCCATAAGCGAAGCTCTTTCAAATTATTTGGAAGAAAATCCAAAGCAAGCACGTACTATTGTAGATAAAGTTATTTTAGCAGCTACCGCGCGTCATGCCGCACGCAAAGCCCGCGAAATGGTGCAACGTAAAAGTGTGATGTCGGGTTCAGGTTTACCAGGTAAATTAGCCGATTGCGCCAGTGGCGATCCGGATGCTTGCGAATTATTTTTAGTTGAGGGTGATTCGGCGGGCGGAACGGCCAAGCAAGGGCGTAACCGCGAATTTCAAGCTATTTTGCCTTTGCGTGGAAAAATTTTGAATGTAGAGAAAGCCCTTGAGTATAAAATTTACGAGAACGAAGAGATCAAAAATATATTTACTGCTCTAGGTGTTTTTCGTGGTACTAAAGAAGATGACCGTGCTTTGAATCTTGAAAAACTGCGTTATCATAAGATCGTTATCATGTGTGATGCCGATGTGGATGGTTCGCATATTACAACATTGATCTTAACATTCTTCTTCCGCCACATGAAAGAGCTGGTAGAAAAAGGACATGTGTACATTGCTTCACCTCCTTTATATTTGGTAAAAAAAGGTAAAGATCAGCGGTATTGCTGGAATGAAGAGCAACGTGATATTGCTATGAAGGAAATGGGCGGGGAAAAAACCGATTCAGTGAATGTGCAACGTTACAAAGGTTTAGGTGAGATGAACGCTATTCAGTTATGGGAAACAACTTTGGATCCAACAACGCGCACATTACGCCAAGTTAATATCGACAGCGCTGCAGAAGCAGATCGCGTGTTTAGTATGTTAATGGGTGATGAAGTTCCACCGCGCAGAGAGTTTATTGAGAAGAACGCAAAATACGCGAAAATTGACGCATAATAAAGTTTAAAATTTATAAAAATGCTGGTAGAAATGCCGGCATTTTTTTTGTAAAAACTCAAGAAGATTATCTCTCAAATAATAAGTTCTAAAGTTGGTGTGAGTAAACTGGAATAAGGCAGTATCCCTATATATTAAACAGATTAATACGCTAAAAGCTCAGCAATGGCTTGCTCAACTTTTTCGGGATTAGGCAACATGGTTTTTTCCAAAATGGAATTCAAAGGAATTGCAGGTAAGTTTTTTGAACCAATAACTTTTACAGGCGCATCTAAACTCTGAAAACAATTTGCGGAAATGCGCGATGCAATTCCTTGCGAAAAACCGTTTAACGAAGGCTCTTCGGTTAAAACAATTACTTTGCTATGTTTACGGGCACTTGTAAAAATGGCTTCTTCGTCCAAAGGCATTATGGTTCTTAAATCAACAATTTCAATTTGACCTTCAAATTTCTTAGCGGCTTCTTTTGCCCAATATACACCCATGCCGTAAGTTATAATGCTTAATGTTTTTCCTTTTGAAACTAACTCTTCATTTGCTTCCTGCACCATTCGTGCTTTACCAAAGGGAATAATATAATCTTCATCTGGTTCAATGGTTTTTGCATCTTCAGTTCCTTTTATTTTACTCCAGTATAATCCTTTGTGTTCTAACATCACAACAGGATTTGGATCATAATACGCCGCTTTCATTAAACCTTTAAGATCTGCGCCTGTACTTGGATACGCTATTTTGATTCCGCGAATATTTGCTAAAACACTCTCTACAGAACTTGAATGGTAAGGACCGCCACTTCCGTAAGCACCAATTGGCACGCGCAAGATCATACTCACAGGCCATTTTCCATTGGTTAAATAGCAACTGCGACTAACTTCGGTAAATAATTGGTTTAAGCCCGGCCAAATATAATCGGCAAACTGAACTTCAACAATTGCTTTTAATCCAACGGCACTCATGCCAACAGTTGAACCAACAATAAATGCTTCTTGAATTGGCGTATTAAAAACACGATGATCGCCAAATTGTTGTGCTAAAGTTGCAGCTTCTCTAAAAACCCCGCCCAGTCTAGCCCCCACGTCTTGTCCATACACCAAACATTCGGGGTGTTTATCCATTAATTCTCTAATAGCAAACAAAGCGCTATCCACCATAACGGTTGCTTGTTTTCCTTCCGGTTTGCGTTCGCCTTTTTCTTCGGTTACTTCTGTTGGTGCAAACTCATGTGTTTCTAAGTCATCAGGAGTAGGATCTTCTTCTTGTAATGCTTTTTTATAGTGATCTTCAACTAAAATAGCGGTTTCTTCTTCTATCTTTTTTATTTCGTCGGCATCAACGCCGCCAATAATTAATTGATTGCGTAAACGCGGTAATGGATCTTTTTTCGCTGCTTCTTCTAAGTCATGTCGGTACCACTCCTTGCGAACACCGCTTGTGTGATGATTCAATAAAGGAACTTTTGCGTGGATCAACATAGGTCGTCTTTCTTCGCGAATGATATTCAAACATTCTTGAACGGTATTATAACTTAAAATAAAATCAGTTCCATCAATAGTTCTTACGTCTAAGCCATTAAATCCCTTGGCAAATTCGGTAATATCTTGCGCGCGAATTTCTTTAGCATGTGCGCTAATATCCCATTCATTATCTTGAACTAAATATAAAATAGGTAATTTTCTAAGCACTGCCATTTGAAATGCTTCCGATACTTCTCCTTCTGTACAACTTGCATCTCCTAAAGAACAAACTGCCACCGGGTTTTTTCCGTTAAAGTTTGGATAGAGCGCCATCTTTTCTTTGTATTGAATTCCCATGGCAATTCCTGTTGTTGGGATTGCTTGCATTCCTGTGGCACTCGATTGGTGAGGGATCTTTGGCATGTCATCTCTTCGCAAACTCGGATGAGAATAATAGGTCCGCCCTCCCGAAAAAATATCAGTGCGTTTTGCCAATAATTGCAACATCAGGTCAAAAGGTGTAAGTCCTATAGAAAGTAGCATGCTATCATCGCGATAATAAGCACTCAAAAAATCTTGTGGTAATAATTGCAAGCCCATTGCAATTTGAATAGCCTCATGACCTCTGCTGGTGGCGTGAACATATTTTGCAGTTACCTCCTTATTAGCCTCGTAAAGCTCCGTTAAACTTTTTGCAGTGCACATTAAACGGTAGGCCTTTTTTAGAGTGTCAAGAGGTATTTTTGTCTTCACATTGGTGGGCTTTAAGGTCGGGTCTTCCATGGATTTTCCTAAGTGTTTAAAGATAATTTTAAATATAAACTTACGCAAGCAAATCACCTCTTTGTTAACAACTCTATGTAAATAACTCCAATCAAAGCTTTGATTTTTAACAAGTTATTAGGGGTAACTTTAAGCTAATGATTTGCATTTTTTTCTCATGAAAAATAATGTTCTAAATAACATCATGCCTAAATCAAAAAATGGAATTTTGGTGTTGGCCTTATTGTTTTTTATTTCGTCCTGTCATCATAAAAAAGCGGTGGAAGATAAGATCACCATAAAATCAACATCTTCGAATAAAGTTGCCATAGTTGCACAAAAGTTATCTATTTCCGAAAAGGAAGTTCGTAGTAAAAAATTGTATTCATTTATTAGCGATTGGTATGGCACAGTTTACAAATACGGTGGTTGTGATAAAAATGGTATTGATTGCAGTTGTTTTACTGGAACTCTTTATAAAAAAGTGTATGGCGTTACGGTTGGGCGTAATACCTCACTTATTTATAAGGAAGCGGACCATATTAAAACAAGCCATTTACGTGAAGGAGACCTTGTGTTTTTTAATGCCGGAACCAAAGACGTGAGCCATGTGGGTGTATATTTAAAGGATAATAAATTTGTGCACGCAAGTACTTCAAAAGGGGTTATGATCAACGATCTTAACGAGACCTATTACAAAAAATATTACTACGGAGCAGGGAGGGTTAAACTGCATTTATAGCAAATTTTATAGAACGATTTGTAATGGTATATTGCTATTTTTACCTCGCGCGTGAGGGATTGAGCAATTGTTTGAGCTCCTTTTTATCCTTAACCGAGTGTTTTCTTAAGATAAGGATAAAAAGAGCGAGTTGCGAAAGCCCGACCCCGCCTCCTGAATTTTATCGGCGGGGGCACGCCCAAAATCAGCAAGAACTATTTGTGCTTTTAAACTAGAATTAGTGAATGATCAACTTGTCCAACGTCAATAAAAAATCCTAAATAATACTATCTTTGCATCCATAATGAGTGTATACGAAAAATACGAGGCGGTTATTGGGTTAGAATGCCATATTCAGTTGCTTACAAAAACAAAAATGTATAGCAATGATGTGGCTGAGTATGGTGCTATGCCAAATACGAATGTTAGTGTTATTTCCTTAGGCCATCCGGGTACTTTGCCCATGGTAAATAAAACAGCCATTGAATTTGCCGTTAAATTAGGTTTAGCAGTAAGTGCTAATATTCGGGAAGAAAATCAATTTGCTCGAAAGAATTATTTTTACGCCGATCTTCCAAAAGGTTATCAGGTTACGCAAGATAAAACACCAATTTGCACAGGGGGTTTTGTAAACTATAAAGATAAGGATCAGGATAAACGCTTGAATTTGACGCGGATTCATATGGAAGAAGATGCGGGAAAAAGTATTCATGATGTAGATCCTTTTCATACGCTCATCGATTTAAATCGTGCTGGAACTCCGTTGTTGGAAATAGTTACCGAGCCCGAACTCCGCACGGGCGAAGAAGCATATGCCTATTTAAATGAAGTACGAAAATTAGTACGCTATTTGGATATTTGCGATGGAAATATGGAAGAAGGAAGTTTGCGTTGCGATGCAAATATTTCTGTGCGTTTAAAAGGAGCTCCCGAATTTGGAAAAAAAGTTGAGGTAAAGAACATGAACTCTTTTAGAAATGTTCAGCGCGCTATTGATTTTGAAATAAAACGACAAGTTGATCTGGTTGAGAAAAACGAGGTTATTGCCGTTGAAACTCGAAGTTTTGATGCGGTTAACGGAAGCACTTTCTCTTTACGAAGTAAAGAAAACGCTAATGATTATCGCTATTTTCCGGAGCCGGACATTCAGCCGGTTTACGTTACAAAAAGTTATATTGATACTGTAAAAAGCAAAATGCCTGTTTTACCGGCGCAATTGTTTGAGCGTTATACAAAGGAATATGGATTAAGTGATTATGATGCATTTCAATTAACCGAATTAAAAGAAATTGCCGCGTATTATAATGAGCTTGTTTCGCACACACAAAACTACAAAAGCGCTGCAAACTGGGTAATGGGAACCATTCGTTCATCGTTGAACGACCGGGCTATCACCATTCAAAAATTTGAATTAAAGCCGGCGAAAATTGCAGAGATCATTACATTAATTGATGATGGAAAGGTGAGTAATACAGCCGCCGCCGCAAAGTTATTTCCCGAATTAATAGGAAACTCAACAGCAAGCGCTGAAGATATCGCTAAAAAATTAGACCTTATTCAGAATAGTAATTCAGAAGATCTGCAAGGTTTTATAGATTCTGTATTAGATAAATTTCCGACAAAAATTGCTGAATACAAATCGGGAAAAATAGGATTACTTGGAATGTTTGTTGGAGAAGTGATGAAAGCCAGTAAAGGAAAGGCTGACCCTAAATTATTGAATACATTAGTAAAAGAAACATTAGATAAAAAATAAATACATGCAAAAATTAATTATTGCCACAGCATTACTTTTAACTTTCAACGCTTGTGATAACTCAGAGAAAAAGGGCGCGTTTGAATTATCAGGAAACTTTACAAATTCAAAAGGGGAGACTATTTACCTTGAGAAATTGGCCGGTCAGCAACCGGTTGTTGTAGATAGCACCGTGGTAGATGAAAAAGGTGATTTTGCTTTCACTAACTATAGTGCGAAAATCGGATTTTATCGCATAAAAACAACAGAGCAAAATTTTGCTATGCTGGTTTTAGATTCGGCCGATAAAGTAAAAGTAACTGGAAATATTGCTGATCTTGGAAACACATATAAAGTGGAAGGCAGTGCAGAGACTAAATTATTTATGCAATACAACGATCTTTCAAAAAAATTACAAGTTCGTAAAGATTCATTAACTCAAGCTTTTCAATCAACAGCTATGAGCATTGGCTTAGATAAATTACAGCAAACAAATCCTGAATTAGCTGCAAAGCGTGGAGATTCGTTAAGTAAAACTATGGAAGAGCCTTACATGGCGATGATCGAATCGGAGAATGTGAAATTAGCTAGTATGATCAAGCAAAACACAAGCATGTTTGCTTCTATTATTGCAATTCAGGCTTTAGATCCCGAGAAATACAATGATGTTTTTGTTGAATTGGATAAAAATTTAATAAAAAAATTCCCTAACAATCAAAACATCATAATGTTCCATGAACTGGTGAGCAAAAGTATGGCTTTAGCAATTGGAAACGAAGCGCCTGAAATTAACTTGCCGGATGTGAATGGAAAAGACCTTCCGCTTTCATCATTCAGAGGTAAAGTGGTGCTGATAGATTTTTGGGCGAGTTGGTGCAAGCCATGCAGAGCAGAAATGCCAAGCGTTATAAAGGCTTACAAAAAATTTAAAGATAAGGGCTTTGAGATCTATGGTGTTTCACTCGATCAAACAAAAGACAAGTGGGTAGAAGCCATTCAGCAAGATGGAATTACCTGGCCGCAAGTGAGCGATCTTAAATATTGGGAATGCGCTGCAGCAAGACTTTATAATGTTCAAGGCATTCCGTTTGCTGTGTTAATTGATAAAGAAGGAAAGATACTTGCTAAGAATTTAAGAGGTGAGGAATTAGAAAAAGCTATTGAATTAGCGCTTGCAGGAAAACCTCAAGAGGAAGTTAAGCCATAATTTTTTTGATCGGAAACTGTAAAATATTTTCGTTAAAATTAGATCGCTACAAATTTCTTGTAGCGATTTTTGCTATTTACACAAACGTATTTTCACAACAAACGTATTTTCAGCAGGAAGTAAATTATAAGATCGATGTAAAATTGAACGATGTTGATCATAGTTTAAAAGCATTTGAAGAATTGGAATACATCAACAATTCCAGCAATTCGATAAGCTATATTTATTTTCATCTATGGCCAAATGCGTATAAAAATAACGAAACGGCATTGGCAAAACAGTTGTTGAAATTAAAAAAGACAGACCTATATTTTTCAAAAAAAGAGGAACGCGGATACATAGATAGTTTGGATTTTATGGTGGATGGAAAACAGATAAAAGTAGAGTACGACTCGGAAAATCCTGATATCTGTAAATTAATATTAAATGAGCCACTTCGTTCGTTGGATACATTAAAGATCAGTACACCTTTTTATGTAAAAATTCCGGATTCTAAATTTTCGCGATTAGGTCATGATAACCAAGCTTATTATATAACACAGTGGTATCCAAAACCTGCCGTATTTGACGCCGAAGGCTGGCATCAAATGCCATATCTCGATCAAGGAGAATTTTACAGCGAGTTTGGTTCGTTTGATGTGTCGATAACCGTTCCTAAAAATTATGTATTATCTGCTACCGGTGATAGAGAAGATGATGAGGAAGAAGAGAGTTTTTTGAATGAGAATGTTATTCGTACGTTGCAATTGATGGAAAACGGAAAGTGGAATTCAGCAGATATGTCGTTTCCGCCATCAAGCTCGCAAACAAAAACAATTAAATTTAAACAATACCGGGTTCACGATTTTGCTTGGTTTGCCGATAAACGTTTTAATGTATTGCACGATCAAATTCAATTACCAAATACAAATCGGACCGTTGATACTTGGGTATATTTTACAAATAAACAATTCCATTATTGGAAAGACGCTTTAGATTATGTGAATGAATCTACCATTTTTTATTCTTACTTCGTTGGAGATTACCCTTACAATAATGTTTCGGCAGTGGATGGTGTAATTATGGCAGGCGGAGGAATGGAATACCCTAATATTACTGTTATTGGATCGGTAAGTTCAAAATTAGAGTTAGATATTACTATTGCACATGAGGTTGGCCATAATTGGTTTTACGGAATTTTGGGTAGTAACGAGCGGGATCAGCCTGGATTGGATGAAGGAATTAATTCCTATTACGAGATGAGTTATGTTCGCGCAAAATACCCAAGCTATAAAATTAGTGAGCTTATTGGATTTGACTCTACTCGAAAATTTTTAGGAATAAATAAAATGGCGTATTGGCGCGAGAAGGAAGCTGCATACTTATTTTCTGCGAAAGCAAATATCGATCAGCCAATTGAAACACACTCTCAAGATCTTTCGTATTTTAACTATGGTGCCATTGTTTATTGCAAAACGGCAGTTGTGTTTGATTATTTAAGAGATCATATGGGCGATGAGGCTTTTAATAAAGCCATGCAGTTTTATTACGAGAATTATAAATTCAAACATCCTCAAATGAAGGATCTGGTAAATACATTGCAGTATTTTAGCGGAAATGATCTCTCATGGTTCTCGCAGTATTTGATCACCGGAAATGCCAAAATAGATTATAAGATCAAGCGCGTGAAACGTAACAAGGATAATAGCTATGAAGTAGTGGTAAAAAATAAAACTGGCACTCCCGTTCCGTTAAATATATATGGTTATAAAGAAGGAAAGCCCGTTGGCTATGTATGGTTCGATGGGTCTGATTCTACTCGAAGTCTTGATTTTCCTCCGAGCGATGTAGATTATTTTAAAATTGATGGATTAGATCTTATGCCGGATATCAATCGTAAAAATAATTACTGCCGAACTAGTGGCATTTTTAGAAAAGTAAAACCCTTACAATTTTGTTTTCTTACTAAGTTACCCAATCCCCAAAAGAACCAGATCAACTATTTACCAATCCTTGGATTTAATTTGTACAATGGATTTATGGCAGGTATTTGTTTGCACAATTATAGTTTTTTTGATAAAAAAGTGGATATTAGTTTAGCACCTATGTATGGTTTTAGAAGCAAAACTTTTACTGGTTTCGCTGAAACTAATTTTAATTTTTATCCTAAACATGCTTTTGCAAAGATCACAGCAGGGGTATACGCTAAAAGTTTTGCCGATGAATTTTTCTCTATTCAAAATTTTGCAACAGGAGAAAGTGATTATATTTTAAATTACCTCAAAATAAAACCAAACCTCAATTTTGAATTCAAGAACCGAAATAGAACAACGGCTGTAAAACACACCTTGAGCATGGCTTATAACATGATTTACAAAGAAGAATTGATGTTTGTGAATAGCAATGTAGCTGCTACAACATTATACTTTAAAGTAAAATTAAATAAAGCCATCACATCGGTAAATTATTCATGCTACAATAAAAGAGTTATTGATCCGTTTAGCGTAAACACAAATTTTCAAACAGATGGCATCATGGCCAAGCTTGGCGTTACATATAAACAAACCGTTACTTTAAACAAAAAGTCGGCCATTCAATTACGTTTTTTTGCAGGAACATTTTTACAAGGTAACGATGATCAAAAAGGCGCATACCGTTTTCGTATGAGCGGAATGAATGGCTCGCAGGATTATTTATACGATGCTAACTTCTTTGGAAGAACCGAATATAGCGGACCAGCTTCTTATCAATTTGTAGATGCCGATGGGGCGTTTAAAGTGTGGACACCGCTTGGGCAAAGTAGTACGTATGTAATTTCGGCTAATGTAAAGTCGCCAAAACTTCCCAAAACACCTTTCCAGTTATTTGCTGATATTGGAACTGCACAGAAATCCTCAATGAATAAGCAACAAGTATTATGGGATCTAGGTATTAGTGCAACGCTATTGGAAGATGTGGTAGAAATATCTTTTCCTTTATTATATAGCAGCGATATAAAAGAAACTTTAACTTTGAATAATATTGGATTCTTTAATACCATACGATTCACATTTAATATGCATAATGTTAAACCAAGAGACTATATAAAGAATAATTTTCTGTGACACCAGGTAAAAAAATATATTTTGCTTCCGATTTTCACTTAGGAATTCCTAATCATGAAATGAGTTTGACCCGTGAGAAAAAGATCGTACGTTGGCTTGATACAATTAAGGCCGATGCCGAAGAAATTTATTTAGTAGGAGACATCTTTGATTTTTGGTGGGAATATAAACATGTGATTCCAAAAGGATATACGCGCTTGCTTGGAAAAATTGCCGAGTTAACCGATTCAGGTATTAAAGTAAATTTCTTTACAGGCAACCACGATCTTTGGATGAAAGATTATTTTACAAAAGAATTGAACGTTACAGTTTATCACGACCCAATTGTGCGAAAATATAACGGCAAAATATTTTTTATTGGTCATGGAGATGGGTTAGGCCCCGGAGATAAAAAGTATAAATTCCTAAAATCAATTTTTCGAAGTAAAATGTGTCAATGGCTTTACGCACGCCTTCATCCAAACTTAGGTTTTGCCCTTGCCCGTATGGCAAGTATTAAAAGTAGGGTAGCTACGGGAAGCTCCGACGAGATCTTTTTAGGGGAGGAAAATGAGTGGCTATACCTCTTCAGTAAACAACATTTGAAAGAAAATGAGGTGGATTTGTTCATTTTTGGACACCGACACCTCACGTTAGATATGCCCCTAGAGGGTGGAAAAGCCCGTTATATCAATCTTGGTCAGTGGCTGAGTTCCAGTAATTACGCGGTTTTTAACGGAAAAGAGCTTTTTCTTCAAACCTTTGAGCCAAAATAACCGTATAAGTCTTTTAATAGCGGTAAAATCGTAAACGGTGAAAATGTTAAAAAGGTTATGAACATATTGTTAATAACTATGAAAATAACTACCTTTACCGTTTACTAATTGAGATGTGCTGTTTACTAAACCATATGGTATTATTAGTGAAAATTGGTTAAATTTAAAAACTAAACAACGTATAATACTTATAGGTTTAATAATGTAATTATCAATTCTTTAGAGTAAACTAAAATATGAAGAAAATTATCTACTCGCTTATCGTACTTTTTACCTTGCTTGCGCTTGATTCAAAATCTCAGGTTTTTTGGACCGAAGGTTTTGGTGTTGGTTGTAGCCAAGGACAATTAGCGAATGCTTTTGCTCCCACGGCAACCAATGGTGCTTGGGTTGTAACTCAATTAGCCGCGCCATTTCCAAATGGGGCTGATGCAAATGAATGGTTTATTAGTGCTACAGAGCAAGGACAATTAGTTGGTGCGTGTGGTATTGGTTGCGGTGGCGCTGATGATCGCACTTTGCACATGGGCGCTAATATACTAGTACCATTTCCTATTGTTGACCCGGGTGCAGCTTATCTTGCAGGCGCATCAGCATTTACAAATAAACGTGCAGAGTCTCCTGTTATTGGTACGATTGGTAAAACAGGTATACAGTTAAGTTTTAAATATTTGGGTCAGGGTATTCCTGCTTCTGATTTTTGCGAAGTGTATTACCGCGTTGGTGGACCATGGATTCTGCTTCAGCAAATAGCTCCATCTAATAATGCAGCTTGTGTTCCTCAAGGTGAGTGGACATTTTTGGCAATGGGATTACCTCCTGCGTGTAACAATGTAGCTAATCTGCAAATTGGTTTTCATTGGAAAAGTAATGACTTAGCAGGTGCAGATCCTAGTATTGCAATTGATGATATTCAATTGGCAACCATGGGTATTAACATCATAACTACTATTCCTTGTCCACAGCAAACTGTTGTTGCTACTGCAACAAGTGTTGTTCCGGGCGCTACAGGATTTACTTGGACTGCTTTACCTCCAGTACCACCGGTAGTTTTTAATCCTCCAACAGGTTCTTCAACCCCTACAGTTACGTTTCCTGCATCTGGTGTTTATACAGTTGTAGTTTTTGGCAGTACACTTCCGGGTGGTGCGCCAACAGCAACGGCTGTGCAAATTGTTACAGTAAATATATCGTTAGCAATTAATGCATCGCCACCTCAAACAGTTTGCCCCGGTAGTAATGCAACATTGCAGGCTATGGGAGGAACAACCTACACATGGAATTTATCTTCCAGTGCAGGACCTCTTCTAGGAAACACAAACTCTATTGTTGTTACGTGCCCTACACCATCTGTTGTAAATTACGTTGTAATGGCAACTCAGGGTATGTGTATTAGTAATACAGTAATTGCTCAAGTAACTTATACTAACATTCCATTAACGTTAACTATTTCTCCGCAAAATCTTACAGTATGTCCTGGTTCTGCCATTTCTCTTACGGCAAGCGGTGCAACAAATTACACATGGAGCATACCTGGCAATCCAACGTTAACTCCAACCACAAACCCTTTAGCTGATATCACACCAACAACGTTCGGGGTATATACTTACACTGTTGTTGGAGATAATGGAGGATGTTCGGGAACGCAAACGGTTAATGTTGTTGTTGGTAATGTTCCTTTTACACTAACACTTACACCTACATCACCAAGTATTTGTGTTGGACAAACAGTAACATTGAATGCCGCAGGCGCAACAAATTATACGTGGACACCTTCAGCAACTTTAAGTAATAGTGTTGGAACCACAGTTGATGCAACACCAACCATCACCACAACTTATAATGTTTTGGGTGAACAAGGAGGGTGTACAAGTAACGCTCAAATAACAGTTACAATTATACCAGGGCCTAATTTACTCATCAATACTACAGCTAATGCAGTTTGTGCTGGTTATACATCAACCATCACAGCTTCCGGATCTATGAGTTATACGTGGACGGGTACCACATTCACAACGTCTATAAACCAACCATCTATTTCCATGGGACCAGGTTGTTATACGGTCGTCTCTTCATCAACGGCATTTGTTTGCCCTTCTATAAAAGCAGTTTGTATTGCTTCCATGGCACCGTTAAGTATTGGTATATCACAATCTAGTTTTACAACGTGTATTGCCAACAACGCGCCAAAATTCTCGTTACCTGTTACGTTAAATGCAAATGGAGGATCAACTTATAATTGGGCTCCATGTGTAGGTGGTTTTTTAAGTATCTGTCTTGGTAACTCAGTTATTGCTCGTCCACAAACAACAACTCAGTATACTGTAACCGGTTTCACTTCGGTGTGTTCGGGTACAGGTATCATTACGGTTACAGTTGTTCCTCAATCTACTTTAAATGTTCAGCCTCCAATGCCAATTGCGTGTTTGGGCGGTTGTTTCAATTTTACGGTTATAAATACAAATACAACACTACCGCAGCCATATACGTATAGTTGGAGCGTTCCGCCGCCTGTTGTAGGAAGTATTATTAATGTTTTGTCTCCCACAACTATTGCCTGCCCTTCGGTGAGTGCAAGTTATTCTGTTGAGATGAAAGACTTCCGTAATTGTGTTACCGAACAACGCTTGGTTCATACAACTATTATTCCTCAGCCATTAACTTGTGCGCAAATACCAACTATAAACGGTGTACCAACAAACTCTATATGTTTTGTGGGTGATATAGTTGATATTACTACCAATACACTCACATTATGTGCAGCGAACTGTAATAATACATTAATGCCGGGGGTTACGCCAAGCTATACTTGGTTTTCGTATGCATCGCCATCCAATTCATTGATGAATGAAGGGTCTATTAAAACACCTACATCAGATCCGTGTGTTATTATTTCTCCCGTTACAAAGTTGCCAACAGTGATGACCTATACAATTCGATCAAGCTTTAATGGAAATGGAGGGTCTGACGGTATTAACGGATGCTTTAGAGAAGACACTATAAATATTCGCGTGGTTGATTGTAGACGAGTTACAAGTGTAACGTTTACCACGGTAATTCGCAATGATACAATTTGTACAAAACAATGTATAACATTTACCAATACTACAGATGCAGGGGAACCACAATATGTAAAATGGACATTCCCGGGTGGTGCACCGAATACATCCACTTTGCAAGCACCTACTGTCTGTTACAATTTACCTGGTAAATACAATGTGTTCCTCATAGATAGTAATCAATATGGCCCGGCAGTTGCAACAGGTACGTTCCAATTTATAAAAGTAGTTGACGTACCCAATATAACTATTGTTCCTCCTGGTCAAACTATGAGTGATACAACCATACGATTTGGTATGACGGTTGCCTTAACGGGTACTGGCGCTTCTACTTATTTTTGGAGCCCACCTTACATGATCGATAATTTATATGGCCCTAAAACTAAAGTTCATCCGCAGCAAACAACACAATATGTTTTAATGGGTTGTAATAGCCAAGGATGTTGCTCTTATGACACAATTAATGTTATTGTAATTGATGATTGTGGCGAAATGTTTGTTCCGTCTGCATTCTCTCCTAATGGAAGAGATGACCCCGAGAATGAAACATTGAAAGTATATGGTTATTGTTTAGAAAGCATGACATTCCAAGTATTTAACCGATGGGGACAAAAAGTTTGGGAAACAGCCGATCAAAATGTTGGTTGGGATGGAACCTTTAACGGACAAGAGTTGAACACCGGCGTGTTTGTTTATCGATTGGAAGGAAAAGATTTCAAGGGTAAAGGATATTCGCTCAAAGGAAACGTCTCACTTATAAGATAAAAAAAAGAACAGTTATGAAATTAACCTTTGCCTGGTAATGGTAATTTGGTAAAAGGAAATTAAAAAAGAATTAAAAGCATATGAAAACTATATATAGGATTGTATTTACAGGAATGATAGTGCTGCTTGGATCTAAAGCCAAGTCGCAGGATATTCATTTCTCTCAATACCTTGAAACGCCAACTACTTTAAACCCTGCATTGTTTGGTTTAAATTACGATACCCGTATCCTTGCGAATTACCGCAACCAATGGAGTTATGTTACATCGGCTTCTAAGGCTTACCAAACATATGGTATTTCATACGATGGTGGTACAGGAAAGAAACTGCGAGGAAAGCGCATTGGTTGGGGATTGAACATAGTTAGGGATGTAGCTGGTGATGCAAAAATGAGTTCATTATTACCAAGTCTTGGATTTAGTTATATAGGTCGTATTAACCGCCACACGAAGGCTTCAGCAGGCTTTCAATTTGGCTTAAATTACCGAACTATAAGTACAACCAATTTACGATGGGGAGCTCAATATCGTAATTACGAGTATGACGCAAGTGTACCAAGTGGCGAGCAGCCGGCACGCAGTTCGGTTCTATCAACCGATTTTGGTGGAGGAGTTCATTATAGTTATTCGCAAAGCGAAAAATACATTAGCTCTAAAGATGGAAGTAAATTTGATTTTGGTATGGCTGCATATCACTTTAGTGTTCCAAAGAGTTCGTTTTTTGTGACTACCGAAAAAATAATGACTCGTTATGTGTTTTACACAAGCGGAGAGTTTTTTGTACCAAAAATGCGCATTGCTTTAGATCCAAGTATCATTTTTAATATGCAAGGAAAAAGCCGTGAGTTCATCACCGGTTTAATGTTCAAGTATGTGATCACTGATGAATCTAAATTCACATCTATTAAAAAACCAAGCGCTATCTCTTTTGGTGCTTCTTATCGTTACAAAGACGCTATCATTCCGGCTTTCTTATGGCAATATGATAAATATGCAATTGGATTTGCTTATGATGTAAACGTATCGCAATTAACTCCGGCTTCACGGTTAAAAGGAGGGTTAGAGATCATGTTGAGGTACAATGCTTCATCGGGCTACGGTAAGAGCTTAGGTAGAACAGACACCAAAGCATCCTATTAAGAACTTATAAAAAGTCAGGCTAATAAAGCCTGACTTTTTTGTTTTAAGAAGGTTTCTAATCCTATTTAGCCGTCCCTCAAAAACTCTGTAAGCCTTGTTATTATTGAGTTTGTTTAAAAATAGTGCGATAAAAATCTACCGAAAAAAGTAAAAAAGGATTAAAAAAGCGGCAGATATTTTTTAGTGTAAACTAAAGCGTAATGCTGCGCCCGGGATAGAACGAAAAGCCTTGTTTAGGGCTTTGCTTAATGTTTGCGCTACGAGTAGGCTTCGCTTTTTCTGCGCAGACCCCGCAGTGCGACAAACATAGCAAAGGACAAACAAGCTTGAAGTGATAGCCCGATAAGGCGCCCAAATAATAAAAATACTTTTTGAGGTTCGACTAT
>Ga0163149_10001814_pt1 | contig 26835 bp, 20 predicted proteins | sample OliLakLV19MP5G1_FD_148604 | JGI IMG/M metagenome (GOLD analysis project Ga0163149, IMG submission 148604) | Freshwater microbial mat bacterial communities from Lake Vanda, McMurdo Dry Valleys, Antarctica - Oligotrophic Lake LV.19.MP5.G1 | ecosystem: Environmental > Aquatic > Freshwater > Lake >... | reverse complement strand
AGTAGAGAGTAGGGAGTGGGGAGTAGGGAGGAGGGAGTAGGGAGTAGGGGGTAGGAACTGGGGAGTAGGGACTGGGGAGTAGGGTAAAACTCAAAAATCGAAGCTCAGAACTTCTCCCTCTCCTATCCTTCAAGAACGCGGGTATAGGACTGGAGTAAATAGTTTGGGCGACGGGATGTGATGGCGTAGCCAACAAAAATCAGCAGGGCAGAGGTGAGGACGATCGGAAGGACAAACGGCAGGTAGATCAGGTGGCGACGATCGTGCTGCACCATTTTGCGGACGCGATCAAAAAAGATGTCCAGTTTGCCTTTGAAACCAGACATGGGGTCGCGATCGTCTGGTATGGCTTGAGTCACTTCTAGTTTTTGCGCCTCGCTCTCGCCTTGGGCTGACAAGCGCTGTTGCCAATAGTAGTCATGCCCGATCAATAAGAACCGCCAAAAAAAGTGAGCTGGATCGCTGGGCGGCGCATGAGTGGCTCTTGCTTGAGGCTGCCGCCAGATCGTGCTACCAGCTTGCCTTAACCTTTTTGCATGCACAACACAATTGCCCCTGTATAAGGGCAAAGCGACTGGAATCGGCTCCTCTAGCAGGAACTTGCGCCGGAATGCCACATTGTTGAGAAAGTATTGGGCTGTTGGCATTAGCGATCGCTCTCCAGAATACTGTGGAAAGATATAAGTGAGCGCCATTGCTGTGCCGTAGAAGCCAACGCCACGCGTCGTTGTTTCACCAGCAACAACTTGAATGTCACTAGCTTGTGTGAACGGCAGCAGGAGGGAGCGGAGCCAACCTGCCTCATAGGTGCAGTCCGAGTCGCAGTAAACGACGACTTCCCCGGTAGCCAGCGCTGCTCCTAGCATTTTTGCCTTATAGTAGCCAGTTTCAACAGGTGCTTGGTGTATCTTCAGCCAGGGATAGCGATCGCACAGTTGGGTCAGCAACTGTGTCGGAGTGTTGCCGCTATCGATCATGAAAACTTCGTTGGCAGCAGTCAGGGGGACATCCTGCTCTGCCAGTGATGCTAGAGACTGCGCTAAACCATCCAGATCAGCATTCGCTAAATTTTCTGTCTCTAACACTAAAGAAAAACTTGGTAGTTTTTCTGTTGGCGGCGTTGCCGATGGCATTGGCTACTCCTGTTGAGCGTGAGCGGTTGGCTTTCACCTGCTTAAAAAGCAGTCGCTTGCATGTTTAGGGTGTGTCGAGTCTGGCTTAAATCTCACCGATCTTTCATTTTTAGGTCTCAAGTGACAGGATAATATGACTAAGCGCTTCTCAATGTAAAGTTCCTTTTGTCTCGGTGCTGCATCTGCGGCGGAGTTTGCTGCTAACTAATGAGTTTGATTGTTTTTCTTTTGCGTTCTTCCTGGTGGATGGTGGCGATCGCCATCTTGACAGGTTTTCTTAGCGGTGGCAGCACAGCCAGCCTGATCGCGCTGATCAGCAGTTCGCTTAGTCAGACAACTAGCAATGCGTTCGCGTCGATCGCCTGGACTTTTGTAGGGCTATCAATCGTGGCGTTGATTACAAGCATTATTTCGCAGTTGATGTTGATTCAGCTAGCGCAAGAGGCGGTGTTTCAACTGCGCTTAACCCTGAGCCGTCAGATTCTTGGCTCTGAGCTAGCTCATTTAGAGAAACTGGGCGCACCCCGTCTCCTGGCAACGCTAACGGATGACGTGCAAGCCGTAACGGAAGCGGTTCGACTGGTGCCCTTTCTCTGTATTGACTTGGCGACTGTAGCGGGCTGTCTGATCTACATTACCTGGCTCTCCTGGCAAGTGTTTTTTCTGGTGGTGGGGCTGACGATCGTTGCGCTCGGTAGTTGCGGTTGGCTCCTAGAACGGGGCAAAAGACTGCTAACCAGCGCCCGCGAAGAGCAGGATCACCTGTTTCAGCATTTTCGCACGGTAACGGAAGGCACCAAGGAACTGAAACTGCACTACTGGCGGCGACAGGCGTTTTTGCAGGAAGATTTACAGCCGACAGCCGCAGCGTTTCGCCGCTACAGCATTCGTGGACTGACGATGTTTGCGATCACAGCCAGTTGGGGCAAGCTCATCTTTTTCTTTGCGGTTGGGTTTGTGCTGTTTGCCTTGCCCAAATTTATGACGCTGAACCCGCAGACGATTTCGGGTTACGTGTTGACGTTTACTTACTTAATGCTGCCGATGGATCGATTGGTCGGTGAGCTGCCAACCATCAGTCGAGCCGACATTGCGCTGAGCAAAATTGACTCGTTGGGGCTGTCGTTAGACAGTCGGGCGGAAGTGCTATCCGTACCAGAGCCAACCCGTGAGTCTTGGCAGGAGGTGACACTTAAGGGCGTGAGCTACACGTATCAGACTGATCAGGAAGATGCTTGCTTTGTGTTGGGACCGATCGACCTCACGTTGCGTCGCGGTGAAATTATTTTTATCGTAGGCGGCAATGGTAGTGGCAAATCAACGTTGGCAAAGCTGATTACGGGCTTGTACACCCCAGAAGCGGGTGAAATTTCTGTGGATGGGCAGTTAATTGATGCCGATCACCAGGAGTGGTATCGCCAGCATTTTTCGGTTGTGTTTGCCGATTTTTACTTGTTCGATCGTCTTTTGGGGTTAGATCAAGATGACCTTGACGTGCAGGCACAGCGCTATTTGAAGCGTTTACGTCTCGATCGTAAAGTGACGATCACTCAGGGGCGGCTGTCAACGACAGCGCTGTCTCAAGGGCAGCGAAAGCGGCTGACGCTCCTGACTGCCTATCTAGAGAACCGTCCGCTTTACATGTTTGACGAATGGGCAGCAGACCAAGATCCAACGTTTAAAGATCTTTTTTATACGGAATTTCTGCCACAGCTACAGAAGCAAGGAAAGACAGTCATTGTGATTAGTCATGATGATCACTACTTTCACTTGAGCGATCGGGTTCTAAAACTGAACTACGGACAGATTGAATCCTATCGGCACCATGAGTCACGATCAAATGCATCGGAGTAAGCTCTCACGCTCGTGAAGGAAGCAGTGACGCAATGCGAGGTGCCACTGAGAGGTTGAGAATCCCTAGTTTCTGCACTTGCTATGGTCCGCCTGCTTACCCTGTTAGAAACCGAGGAGCTATGTCAATTCTAGCTTTGAACGTGTTCCTTCAAACGAACGTGAACCCGCCTCACGCTGTCACAAGAGCTGGTTGTTTCAAGAAGCCGTTTTGCACCTTTCGGTTCCTGCTTTCTGGGGTTTACGCCAGTCATAGTCTTTAAAATCCACTTTACCAACCCTTTTAAACTCTCTTAAGTTGGCTCAGCGTCTCGCTGCTCGTGTCAAACGCAAAAGAACGATGACTACGCTTCTGGAAATTTTGCTTGTCTGCTTAATCGGCAGTTCGATCGTGTTTTACCTCACGTGTGCCGTCTTCACTCACCAGTTCTTCGCACCTGTAGTCAACCGTGCCATTAACGCCGAAGAGGCCAAGCCACCTGTATCAATTCTTGTCCCCGTTTGTGGTCTTGATGCTGGGGCTTGGGCTAACTGGTCGTCTTTTTGCCAGCAAACCTATCCACACTATGAGGTGCTGTTTGGTGTAACCGATCCACAAGACCCGGCGATTCCAGTGCTACAAAAGGTTGTTGCCACTTACGCCGATCGCGCACGCTTGTTCTACGGGCTGAAGCCACGCGGTATTAACTACAAGGACAGTAACCTGAGTTACCTGCTAGAAGAAGCCCGTCATGAGCTGATTATCTTTGCTGATAGCGATATTCGCGTTCATGCTGACTACATCCACACGGTCACAAGTCCATTAGCAGATGAAAAAGTGGGGCTGGTCACCTGTGCCTTTATTGGCTATTACCCTCAATCATTAGGAGCTGCGATCGCGTCGTTTGGTCGCTGCTTTGACTTTATTCCTAGCTTGTTGATTGCCCGCACGCTCGATCGAGGGTTGCGGTGTGCTGTTGGCGCGACGATCGCCACTCGCAAAGCGACCCTTGCCAGTTTTGGTGGGTTGCACTTTAACCGGATTGGATCTGACTATAACCTCGGCAAACGGGCAGCTCAGGCAGGCTACCGGATTGAACTGTCTCGCTATGTGCTGGAATCGGACACAGGTCATGAAAGCCTCGCAGAAGTCTTTCAGCGAGAGTTGCGCTGGGCAAGAACGATTCGCTTTAATCGGGGTGCCCAATACTACAGTATGGTGCTCTGCTATGGAACGGTTTACTGTGTGCCACTGCTGCTGCTAACGGGGTGCGCAAACTGGGCGATCGTGTTCAGCCTTGCAACATTGACTGTCCGGTATCTTCAAGTGCTGCTTGCCATGCTCAGGATTAATTGCCCTCGTCTCTTGCTTTGGCTCTGGGCGTTGCCTCTACGAGATGCGCTGAACCTTTTTGTGTGGTTCATGGGAGCCTTTGGTCAGGGTGTTTATTGGCGCGGGCGACAACTGCGGGTTGAAGGCGATGGTCTGATTACACAGTGGGAGTAAAGCAGTCGCGGGGTAAAGCCATGAACGGCAGTGAGTGGTCAGCTACCAGCCTTTCACTGACCGCTCACTCGAAGCCATGTTGCACTCAACTGAGCACCGCGTGGTCTTGGCTTACCCCTCCTCACGCAGACGCTACAGGCTTGATAGCACCGCTTTCGCTGCCGCTAGAGTCTGGTCAATATCCTCATCCGTATGCGCCAGAGAGGTAAAGCCTGCCTCAAATTGGGACGGGGCTAAGTAAACGCCACGCTCTAGCATCCCACGGTGGAAGCGGCTGAACTTACCCAGGTCGGACAGTTTCGCGTCTTCGTAGTTGTGAACGGGACCATCAGTGAAGAAAAAGCCAAACATCCCGCTGATTTGCCCACCGCAGGCGGCGTGTCCAGTCTCTTTGGCAATTTGCAAAAGCCCGCTTGCGAGTCGCTTGGTAATGCGATCGAGCTGCTCATAGGTTCCCGGTTGGCGCAGTAATTCCAGCGTTTTGATGCCTGCTGTCATTGCTAGCGGGTTCCCTGACAATGTGCCCGCTTGATACATCGGTCCTGCTGGCGCAACCATTGCCATAATGTCTCGCCGTCCACCGTAGGCACCCACGGGTAAGCCGCCGCCAATAATCTTACCGAGGGTGGTCAAGTCTGGGGTAATGCCAAACTTTTCCTGAGCGCCACCGTAGGCAATGCGGAACCCGGTCATGACTTCATCAAAGACCAGGAGCGCACCATACTCACGAGCAATTTCCTGTAGCCCTGGTAAAAAGCCTGCATCGGGTGGGATAAAGCCTGCATTGCCCACGATCGGCTCTAAGATGATTCCAGAAATAGTGTCAGGATTGGCTTCAAACAGGGCTTTCACGGCTTCTAAATTGTTAAAAGGAGCCGTGAGCGTGTTGTCGGTCGTCGATTTGGGCACACCAGGAGAGTCAGGCAACCCAAGCGTTGCCACACCCGATCCGGCTTTCACCAAAAACATGTCGGCGTGACCGTGGTAACACCCCTCAAACTTGATGATTTTTTCCCGTCCGGTAAAGGCGCGCATCAGGCGCAGCACCGACATGCAGGCTTCTGTGCCGGAGTTTACAAAGCGCACCATTTCAATGCTGGGCACGGCATCAATGACCATCTCTGCCAGGACATTTTCCAGGCTGGATGGAGCGCCAAAGCTAGTGCCTTTCTCCAAGGCATCGTGCAGCGCTCGAAGCACGGCAGGATGGGCATGACCGCAGATGGCTGGTCCCCATGTGCCGATGTAGTCGATGTAGCGGTTGCCATCCACATCCCAGGCGTAGGCTCCTTTAACGTGGTCGAACACGATCGGCTGTCCGCCTACTGACTTAAAGGCACGCACGGGGGAGCTAACCCCTCCGGGCATGAGCTTTTGAGCGGCGGCAAAGATTTCGTCTGATTTTGTAGTGTTCAAGCTGCTGGTAATCAAAGTTGGCTCCTTAACGTTCGCTGGACTGGAGTTTCCTACTCTGGGGAAACGATCAGTCTAAAGAGGGTGTGCAGTTTTTCGTAGCGATTTATCATGCCATTATCCCATTTGCTACTGTACGGGGTCATGGTCATGTCTTATTTGTCGAATCAAGCTTTGCCGAGCGATGTTCGCGCTTGTCTGTCAGAGCCATCGCAACACCTATACCGGGTTGCTTTTAACTCAGCCATTCAATGGTATGGCGAGGAAGCAAAAGCGCATAGGATTGCCTGGAATGCCGTGAGAAACCAGACGTTTAGTCTCAACAGTGCCATCCTCAGCTAAGCAAGCTGCCTATTAGTTGGCGTTTGATGCTTCTGCTTGAAGCTCGCCGATTAATTGGGCAAGTTCATCACTGCTAGCTCGATAAACGTTGCCGCAGAAGTCACAGATCGCTTCTGCACCATGATCGCGATCGATCATGTCTTGTAGTTCTGTGGTGCTAAACAGCCTGAGTGCTCCAAGGGCGCGATCGAAAGAGCAACGGCAGTGAAACCTGAGAAGCTGTACTTCTGGCAGGATTTCTAGCTCTAAATCGCCTAACAGTTGCTCAAAGATATCGGTCAGCGTTTTACCTGCTTGCAATAAGGGTGTGAATCCTGAGAGCGATGAAAGCCGCGATTCTAGCAATTCAACTAAGGTTTCATCGCTGGCAGCTTTGGGCAGTACTTGAATCAGCAAGCCACCAGCAGCCGTCACTCCATTCGCTTCGACAAACACCCCCAAAACGAGGGCTGAGGGCGTTTGCTCCGATGCGACTAAGTAGTGCGTTAAGTCATCCCCAATTTCGCCTGATACCAGTTCTACCGTGCTGGAGTAGGGGTAGCCATAGCCCACGTCCCGCACGACGTAGACGTAACCATCTTGGCCTACTGCACCGCCAACATCCAGCTTGCCTTTGGCGTTGGGTGGTAGCTCGACTGTCGGCTTATCAACATAGCCGCGTACGGTGCCGTCCAATCCGGCATCGATCAAAATGCCGCCCAACGGTCCATTGCCCCGGATGCGAATATTGACTCTTGATTCAGCCCGCTTCATGCTGGATGCAAGCAGCAGTCCGGCTGTCATCGTGCGCCCTAACGCTGCTGTAGCAACGTAGGAAAGGTTGTGTCGCCGTCTGGCTTCTTCAGTCAGACGGGTTGTGATCGCTCCTACAGCCCGGATACCACCTCCGGCTGCGGTTGCGCGAATGAGCTGGTCAGCCATGCGAATCTCTTACGTTTCTTAATAGTCTTCTTTACTTATTCTAAGATGCTGGGCGATCGAAGATTGGAGATCTAAAGCAGAGATTACAGCGCTACGCCAAAATTGGAGCGATGGCGATCGAAGATCAAATCCAAGCTGCATTCTAAAAGCCGTCGTGTAAAAGCCATCATCTCAAAGGTTCTCTTCGTCCACGTTTGGCATACTGAAGGAGTCCTTTTGCGATCGCCCCCCACTCATGCTTGGTACCTTTCAGCAAAGTAGCCTCCGTATTGAAGTCGCCGCTTCGGAGCAAGTTCTACGACAGAGTTTGACTGACTCAGCCAAATTGCAACAGTGGTTGTCGCCGCTGCGTTTAGATCGGGGTTTGCCTGAACAGTTACAACCGGGGTTAAGCTTTACAAGCTGGGCAGGACCGATCGCCATTCAACAGGTCGTTGATCAGGTAGAGTCAAATCGGCTACGGCTGCTGTTGAGCAAAGGCATCGACGGCTTTCACGAATGGTATTGGGGCGATGGTTGGGTGCAGTCTCGCTTAGAGGGCATTTCGCTGCTGCCGTTGAACTTGGCGCAAACGGCTAGTTTGCTGCGGCTCCGACAGTTCCTCTCTCAATAAGGTTCTTTGACGTGCGTCTACACTATGCTCTCGGTAAAACCCTATCCATAAGTAAGCTTGAGCTTTAAGGAATCATTCATGAGAGCACTTCACGTTTTGGTCATAGCAGGCGCTTTAGTCGGTACAGGCTTAGCGCTTGCGATCGGTCTTCGGTCAGGCGCAAGCGCTTACCTACCATTCGGTTCCAAGGAGCCTGAGACGACGATCGCTCAACAGACGATTGCTCAACCCACGATCGCTCAAGAGACAGTCGCTCAAGAGACAGTCGCTCAAGAGACAGTCGCTCAAGCACAGAGAACGACTCCTCCAGTGACCACTACATCTAGCGCTGCTGGGCTAGCGCTGGCTAAGCATCTCAAGAGTGTAGGAGCCAAAATGTACGGAGCTTATTGGTGTCCTCACTGCCATGAGCAACTCCAGGTATTTGGGCAAAAAGCCGCTACTCAACTGTCTTACGTCGAATGTGCTGATAACGGCAAAAACGCGCGTCCTGATCTCTGTAAAGCAGCAGGCATAGAGGGCTATCCCACATGGAAAATCAAGGGCAAGACCTATGAGGGCACGCAAACACTTAGAGATCTTGCTAACGCTTCTAGCTATAAAGGAGCGCGAAATTTCTAGACTGTGCTGCCCACTACGCGTCTGGGTTGAGGTTACCCCGCACGCGTAGGCGAACGGAGGCGGCATGAGAATGTAGCCCTTCTGCTGTTGCTAGGACATCGATCGCGCCTGAAACTTTCTGTAAAGCGGTCTGTGAGTATTGCACCAGGCTTGAGTGCTTCATAAAGGTTTCCACACTCAAGGCTGATGCGTAGCGTGCAGAGCCAGACGTTGGCAGAGTATGATTTGGACCGGCGAGGTAATCTCCGACGGCTTCTGGTGTAGAGTAGCCCAGAAAAATCGCGCCAGCGTGACGAATCTTGTCCAGCAAGCCCCAGGGATCAGCAACTTCAAGCTCTAGATGTTCGGGAGCAAATTCATTGGAGAGAGCGGCAGCGTCTACCAGCGATTCGACGACAACGACCAAACCGTAATGTGCGATCGCCTTTTCGGTCAGCAGCCGACGCGGGTGGTCAATCAACTGACGCTCAACCTCATCCACGACCTTCCGCGCCAAAACAGAATCATCCGTCAGCAAAATCGCGGCTGCCATTTGATCATGCTCTGCCTGTGCCAGCATATCAGCCGCGACGTGGGCTGGATTGGCGGCTTTATCGGCAATGATCAGCACTTCTGATGGACCTGCAAGCGAATCAATTCCCACGGTGCCGTAGACCAGCTTCTTTGCCAGCGTGACGTAAATATTGCCAGGTCCAGTAATGACATCTACTTTGGGGATCGTTTCTGTTCCGTAGGCAAGTGCTGCGATCGCCTGCGCTCCGCCAACACGATAGATTTCTTCAACGCCTGCCTCTTGCGCCGCCACGAGTACGGCTGGGTGAATCGTTTTCTCAGCGCCCGGCGGTGTCACCATCACAATCCGAGGGACGTTTGCCACTTTTGCAGGCACTGCATTCATCAGCACGGTACTGGGGTAAGCCGCCTGCCCACCAGGAACGTAAAGACCCGCGCAGTCAACGGGCGTGTAGCGTTTGCCCAGCACCACGTCATCTTCCCCAAACTGCACCCAACTCTTGGGCACCCGCTGACGGTGAAAGGCTTCAATCTGCCGACAGGCAAGCCTGATAGCATCGAGCAATTCCTTGGAAACTTGCTGATAAGCCGCATCCAATTCAGACCCACTGACACGCAGGTCTTCAGCTTTGAACGTGAGTCGATCGAATTCGGTAGTGTAATGCAGTACGGCTCGGTCTCCCTGGCGCTTCACAGCCTGAAGCACTTCTCGTACCGTCGCTTCTTTGTGAACGACCTGATCGTCGTGAATGCGATCGCAAATCCGTCGCAATTCAGTTCGTGCCTCAGCCCGCTGAGTAATGATTCGCAGCATGGAGTAGGAGTGCCAGTCTTAGGGGTTGCCTAGTGAAAACAGACATCAGTCAGCATCATGAAAACCTTGGACACCAGACGCATCTGTAATCGCTACTCTAGCTTAACCTGGATTTTTTGGGGATCGCGTCATCCTTGAAAGGAGATGCTACTATAGTTATTCATCTAACGTCTAGCACGTTTGTTCAAATCGTATCCAATAGATTAAAGGTTTTTGGGATTTAACTGTGGCTAATATTAAGTCTGCCATCAAGCGCGTCGAAATTGCTGAGCGCAACCGCCTACGGAATAAGAGCTATAAGTCGGCTGTGAAGACGCTGACTAAGAAGTATCTTGCGGCAGTGAGTAAGTACGCAGCCAGTCCCAGCTCTGAATTGGAGCAAGAGATTCACAAGAGTCAAGCCGCGGCTTATAGCAAGATTGACAAAGCGATTAAGCGGGGTGCTTTACACCCAAACACAGGCGCACGCAAAAAGTCGGTGATTGCACGCGCCCTGAAGAGGCATGAAGTACCCCAAGCAGTCTCTTAAAGCTTAGGTTCAGTCAGGTGTTGATTGACAGCTCCATGTTTTGCTGATGTCTGCCCTCCCTTCCTAGCCATCAGCCTCTAGGTTGCTCCCATGAAGCTGATTGACACTCACGTTCACATTAACTTTGATTCTTTTCAGCCAGACTTGGACGCTGTTGCTTCTCGGTGGCGTAGCGCTGGGGTTGTGCGCCTTGTGCATTCTTGCGTTGAGCCTTCTGAATTTCCAGTGATGCAGTCCTTGGCCGATCGCTTTCCGGAGCTATTCCTCGCTGTAGGGCTACATCCGTTAGAGGTTGAAACGAAGTGGACGGCTGCTTCCGTCGATGAGATTCTAGCCCTTGCTCAGTCTGATAGGCGAGTGGTTGCCATCGGCGAAACAGGCTTAGACTTCTTTAAGGCAAGCAACCATAAGGGGCAGCAAGCAGCGTTTGAAGCTCAATTGTTGATCGCTCAACAGCTTTCACTGCCTGTGATTGTTCACTGTCGTGATGCGGCTGAGGCAATGGCAGCAATACTGCAACGCTTTTGGCAGGATCACGGCTCTGTTAAGGGTGTTATGCACTGCTGGGGTGGAACGCCTGAAGAGACGCAATGGTTTCTTGATTTGGGGTTTTTGATTAGCTTTAGCGGTACGGTCACGTTTCCGAAGGCGACGCAAATTCATCAGTCTGCTCAAATGGTGCCGAGCGATCGCCTGCTGGTTGAAACCGATTGCCCCTTCTTAGCCCCTGTCCCCAAGCGGGGTAAGCGCAATGAGCCTGCTTATGTGCAGCACGTTGCTGAACAAGTGGCTCGATTGAGACAGGTATCTTTAGATGAATTAGCGGCGCAAACGACTCAAAACGCTTGCAGCTTGTTTAAGTTGCCCCTGCCTAACTTGATCCTCCCTGCAAGTCAACTGTGTTCGCCACTACACCATTAAACGGAATTATGGATGGCACTGTTGACTGGGATGAAAAATTTTGCTATTGCTTACCACACAAACCGATTTCTCTGCGCCATAATGAATGAGGGTCTGTATATTGGATGACTAGCTGCCTTGCCCAATCAAGTTTCTCTCCTCCCACTACGCAGCACTTTTCGCTATCGGAGTAACCACGTGTGAACGGGTCCTCCCATCTTGATTATCTGGAAAGTTTGACGAACGATGCGCGAGCCATGTCTGTCCCTAATTCATCGGAGACTCCCCTGAACCGTCAACCGCCTATCTAATTGAATAATTTGTTTCTTGGGTTCTCGCTGGAACCCAGGTATTTTATATTGACGTTTTTGTACAAACCACGTAAAATCTGGGATTCGCGCTGGGCGTGACCCCTTCGAGGAGACGCATGACTGAGCAGATTTATACCCCCCCCGCCTTTACGCTACCAGACCTGGTTGAAATCCAGCGAGCAAGCTTTCGCTGGTTTTTAGAAGAAGGACTCATTGAAGAGCTTGATAGTTTCTCCCCAATTACAGATTACACGGGGAAGCTAGAGCTGCATTTCTTGGGCAAAGACTACAAGCTGAAGCGACCCAAATACGACGTTGATGAAGCGAAGCGGCGGGATAGCACTTATGCCGTGCAGATGTATGTTCCCACTCGTCTGATTAATAAAGAGACGGGTGAAATCAAAGAGCAAGAAGTATTCATTGGCGATCTGCCGCTGATGACCGATCGCGGTACGTTCATTATCAATGGTGCCGAGCGCGTCATCGTCAACCAGATCGTCCGTAGCCCGGGAGTATACTACAAGTCGGAAACGGACAAAAACGGTCGCCGTACTTACAATGCTAGCTTGATTCCTAACCGGGGTGCATGGCTCAAATTTGAAACGGATAAGAATGATCTGGTTTGGGTTCGTATTGACAAAACCCGTAAGCTATCGGCGCAGGTGTTGCTGAAGGCACTGGGCTTGAGCGATGGCGAAATTTTTGATGCGCTGCGTCACCCTGAGTACTTCCAGAAGACGATCGAAAAAGAAGGGCAGTTCGGCGAAGAAGAAGCGCTGATGGAGCTATACCGCAAGCTGCGTCCAGGTGAGCCGCCCACGGTTTCTGGTGGTCAGCAATTGCTTGATTCTCGCTTTTTTGACCCCAAGCGCTATGACCTGGGTAAAGTTGGGCGCTACAAGCTGAACAAAAAGCTGCGGCTGAATGTACCAGAACCAACGCGTGTCTTGACAGCACAGGATATTCTGGCGGCGATCGATTACTTGATTAACCTGGAATTTGACATTGGCAGTATTGACGATATCGACCACTTGGGCAATCGTCGCGTACGATCGGTTGGCGAACTGCTGCAAAACCAGGTGCGTGTTGGTCTCAACCGCTTGGAGCGCATCATTCGGGAACGGATGACGGTTTCTGACGCTGAATCCCTCACGCCAGCCTCTCTGGTTAACCCCAAGCCTCTAGTAGCAGCGATCAAAGAGTTCTTTGGTTCCTCGCAGCTCTCTCAGTTCATGGATCAAACCAATCCATTGGCAGAGTTGACTCACAAACGTCGTCTTAGCGCCCTTGGTCCTGGTGGACTGACACGGGAGCGGGCAGGCTTTGCGGTACGAGATATTCACCCCTCTCACTACGGTCGCATTTGCCCGATCGAAACACCAGAAGGTCCAAACGCAGGCTTGATCGGCTCGCTTGCGACTCATGCGCGAGTGAATGCCTACGGGTTTATTGAAACACCGTTCTACCCGGTGGAAAATGGTCGTGTCGTCAAAGATCGTCCTCCTGTCTATATGACGGCGGATGAAGAGGATGATTTGCGAGTGGCGGCAGGCGACGTCACGATGGACGAAGCGGGCAACATTCTGGGTGAAACGGTGCCAGTGCGCTATCGGCAAGAGTTCACCACTACCACGCGGGAAGAAGTGGACTATGTAGCCGTTTCTCCGGTGCAGATTATTTCTGTGGCAACATCGCTGATTCCCTTCCTGGAGCACGATGACGCGAACCGCGCACTGATGGGTTCCAACATGCAACGGCAGGCAGTACCGCTCTTGCGCCCTGAGCGTCCCTTAGTGGGCACTGGCTTAGAAGCGCAGGCAGCGCGTGATTCCGGGATGGTGATTGTGAGCCGGACTGATGGTGAGGTGACGTATGTGTCTGCCGATCGTCTGCGGGTTAGAAGCCCTGAAGGTCAGGAGATCGAATACCAGCTTCAGAAGTACCAGCGTTCTAACCAGGACACCTGCTTGAACCAGCGCCCGATCGTCTTTGTCGGTGACAAAGTGGTGACGGGTCAGGTCTTGGCAGATGGGTCTGCCACTGAAAAGGGCGAATTGGCACTGGGGCAAAACATCCTGGTCGCTTACATGCCTTGGGAAGGCTACAACTACGAAGATGCCATCCTGATTTGCGAAAAACTGGTTTCCAACGACACCTATACTTCCATCCACATTGAGAAGTTTGAGATTGAGGCGCGGCAAACCAAGCTCGGACCCGAAGAGATTACCCGTGAGATCCCAAACGTGGGTGAAGACTCTCTGCGTCAGCTTGACGAGACGGGTATCATCCGCATTGGTGCCTGGGTTGAAGCCGGTGACATTCTTGTAGGTAAAGTTACCCCTAAAGGTGAATCAGATCAGCCTCCGGAAGAGAAACTGCTGCGTGCCATCTTTGGCGAAAAAGCCAGAGACGTGCGCGACAACTCCCTGCGGGTTCCCAACGGTGAAAAAGGTCGCGTGGTTGACGTACGCGTGTTTACCCGCGAACAGGGCGACGAACTGCCCCCAGGAGCCAACATGGTCGTGCGGGTCTACGTGGCGCAAAAGCGCAAGATTCAGGTTGGCGACAAAATGGCAGGTCGCCATGGCAATAAGGGCATCATTTCCCGTATTTTGCCCACTGAAGATATGCCGTATCTACCCGATGGTACGCCGGTAGACATTGTGCTCAATCCGTTGGGTGTACCGTCCCGGATGAACGTGGGACAGGTTTACGAGTGCTTGCTGGGCTGGGCTGGCGAGAACCTGGACGTGCGCTTCAAAGTGGTGCCGTTTGATGAAATGCATGGCGAAGAAAAGTCGCGCGAAACGGTTCACGCCAAGCTGAATGAGGCGAGTGAGATTCTGGCAAAAGATTGGCTGTTTGATCCCGAAAACGCTGGCAAAACGCTGGTGTATGACGGGCGCACGGGTGAAGCGTTCGATCGCCCCATTACGGTCGGCAAGGCATATATGCTGAAGCTGGTGCATCTGGTGGATGACAAGATCCACGCCCGTTCGACGGGTCCTTATTCGCTTGTGACTCAGCAGCCATTGGGCGGTAAGGCTCAGCAGGGTGGTCAGCGCTTTGGTGAGATGGAAGTGTGGGCGCTGGAAGCATTCGGTGCCGCTTACACCTTGCAAGAACTCCTCACGGTGAAGTCAGATGATATGCAGGGTCGAAATGAGGCGTTGAACGCGATCGTCAAAGGCAAAGCTATTCCCCGACCAGGCACGCCCGAATCTTTCAAGGTGCTCATGCGAGAGCTGCAATCGCTCTGTCTGGATGTCGCCGTGCATAAGCTCGACACCCGCGAAGATGGCACCAGTCGCGATAGCGAAGTTGACCTAATGGCAGATGTCAGTAGCCGTCGTGCTCCTTCCCGACCGACCTACGAATCCATTTCAAGAGATGAGATGGACGAGAGCGACGAATAGTGACGTTGTTAGTTAGTTGTTAGCGGTTAGTCTTTGCAAGCACTGATGTGTAAGTACTGACGGCTAACAACTGGCACCTAAACGCTATCCTGCCTTTAACAACTAACAACCAAAAATCAAAAGCTGATACAAGGAACATCACGATGCCAAAACTAGAGCAGCGGTTTGACTACGTGAAGATTGGTCTGGCATCGCCGGAGCGGATTCGCCAGTGGGGGGAGCGAACCTTACCCAATGGGCAAGTAGTCGGTGAAGTGACCAAGCCAGAAACCATCAACTACCGTACGTTAAAGCCTGAAATGGATGGGCTGTTTTGCGAACGCATTTTTGGTCCTGCAAAAGACTGGGAATGCCACTGCGGTAAATATAAGCGGGTGCGCCACCGGGGCATCGTTTGCGAACGCTGTGGTGTGGAAGTCACAGAATCGCGCGTGCGGCGGCATCGGATGGGGTACATCAAGCTGGCAGCTCCGGTTGCTCACGTGTGGTATCTCAAAGGCATTCCCAGCTACATGGCAATTTTGTTAGACATGCCGCTGCGCGACGTGGAGCAAATTGTCTACTTCAACGCGTACGTGGTGCTAAACCCTGGTAACGCGGAAAACCTGACTTACAAACAACTGCTGACTGAAGATCAGTGGATCGAAATTGAGGATGAGCTTTACAGCGAAGACTCGAAACTGTCTGGTATTGAGGTGGGCATTGGTGCCGAAGCGCTGCAACGTCTTCTGCAAGACATCGCGCTTGAAAAAGAAGCGGAGCAGCTACGCGAGGAAATCGCCACGTCCAAAGGACAAAAGCGGGCAAAGCTCATCAAGCGTTTGCGGGTCATTGACAACTTTATTGCGACTGGCTCACAGCCTGACTGGATGGTGCTGTCAGTGATTCCGGTGATTCCGCCTGATTTGCGCCCAATGGTGCAGTTAGACGGTGGTCGCTTTGCAACATCTGACTTAAATGACCTGTACCGTCGCGTGATTAACCGCAACAACCGCTTGGCGCGTCTACAGGAAATTCTGGCTCCTGAAATTATCGTGCGTAACGAAAAACGGATGCTTCAGGAAGCGGTAGATGCGTTGATTGATAATGGTCGCCGTGGTCGCACAGTGGTCGGCGCGAATAATCGTCCACTGAAGTCTCTCTCCGACATTATTGAAGGAAAGCAGGGACGGTTTCGCCAAAACCTTCTGGGTAAGCGGGTAGACTACTCTGGACGATCGGTTATCGTGGTGGGTCCCAAGCTGAAGATCCATCAATGTGGTTTGCCAAGGGAAATGGCGATCGAGCTTTTCCAGCCGTTCGTGATCCATCGGCTAATTCGTCAGGGTCTGGTCAACAACATCAAGGCAGCGAAGAAGCTGATTCAGCGAAACGATCCTACCGTTTGGGACGTGCTGGAAGAAGTGATTGACGGGCACCCCGTTCTACTCAACCGGGCACCGACGCTCCATCGTTTAGGGATTCAGGCTTTTGAGCCGATTCTTGTGGATGGACGTGCGATTCAGCTTCATCCTCTGGTTTGTCCAGCCTTTAACGCTGACTTTGACGGTGACCAAATGGCGGTACATGTGCCGCTATCGATCGAATCCCAGGCAGAAGCCCGTCTGCTGATGCTGGCATCCAACAATATCTTGTCGCCAGCGACAGGTCGTCCCATCATCACGCCCAGTCAGGATATGGTCTTGGGCTGCTACTACCTGACAGCGGAAAACCCCGATGCCATCAATGGACTCGATCGATACTTTTCCAGCCTGGATGACGCGATTACTGCCTATGAGCAAAAGCAGGTCGATCTCCATGCCCATATCTGGGTGCGCTTTGATGGCGAGGTGGAAACCGATGAAGTCGATACCGACATCGTAGAGGAATCCACGTCCGTTGATGGCGTGGTGACCAAGCTCTACAAGTTTCGGCGATCGCGGCATGATGCTGACGGAAATTTGATCTCCCAATACATTCAGACGACTCCGGGACGGATCATCTACAACAAAGCGATTCACGATGCTTTGGCAGTTTAGAACGACTTTAGATTAACGATTTCAGAGTTTAGCAGCACTGCTGACTACGCTCTGAAGTCTGAACTTCATTCATGGGAGAGGCGGGGTAACTCATGGTAGAGCAAAATAACCAACCAGTGTTTCGTAATCGTGTTGTGGACAAGGGTCAACTCCGAAAGTTGATTTCCTGGGCGTTTACCACCTACGGCTCGGCTCGTACAGCCCAGATGGCCGATCTGCTCAAGGATTTGGGCTTTCGCTACGCTACTAGAGCCGGGGTTTCCATCAGTGTCGACGACCTGCAAATTCCTCCGACCAAGCGCAAACTGCTGGAGGCGGCTGAAGAAACGATCCGGGTAACAGAAGAGCGCTATACACGCGGTGAAATCACTGAAGTTGAGCGCTTTCAAAAGGTGATTGATACCTGGAACGGTGCCAGTGAAGAGTTGAAGGATGAGGTTGTTCGCCATTTCCGGTCCAACAATCCCCTCAATTCGGTGTACATGATGGCGTTCTCAGGGGCGCGGGGCAACATTTCCCAGGTGCGGCAGTTGGTTGGGATGCGGGGTCTGATGGCAGATCCTCAGGGTGAAATTATTGACTTGCCCATTAAGACTAACTTCCGCGAAGGTCTGACGGTAACGGAGTACATCATCTCGTCCTACGGTGCGCGTAAGGGCTTGGTGGACACCGCACTCCGCACAGCCGACTCTGGTTACCTCACCCGCCGACTGGTCGATGTCTCTCAGGATGTCATCATTCGAGAACTGGATTGTGGGACTCAGCGGGGTATCCCCGTGCAGAGTATGACGGACGGCGATCGCGTCCTCATTCCACTGAAAAATCGTTTGCTCGGTCGGGTCGCTGCCGAACCAATGATTGACCCCACTACGGGTGAAGTGATTGTCGCGCGCAATCAATCCATCACCGATGAAATGGCTGATCACGTCGGTAGAGCGAAGCTGGAAGAAGTGATGGTGCGATCGCCCCTCACCTGCGAAGCCACGCGATCGGTCTGTCAGCACTGCTATGGCTGGAGTCTGGCACACGCCCACATGGTTGATATCGGTGAAGCGGTTGGCATTATTGCTGCGCAGTCGATCGGCGAACCAGGGACTCAGCTTACGATGCGAACCTTCCACACGGGTGGTGTGTTCACAGGGGAAATGGCACGTCAGGAAAAAGCCCAGTTTGACGGCACGCTGAAGTTTCCTAAGAAACTGCGGATTCGTCCCTATCGAACCCGTCACGGTGAAGATGCTTACACCGTTGAGTCGGTAGAGGCAAGTTCCAAGCTGACGCTTGATGCAAAGGATGGGCGGCAGCAGTCGTTCTCGGTGCTACAGGGCGCAACCCTTCTTGTTAAAGATGGTCAGAAGGTCAAAGCGGGTCAAACTTTGGCTGAAGTTCCATTGACGGGACGTGCGCGCAAAACCACCGAGAAAGCGGCAAAAGACGTGGCTTCCGACATGGCAGGCGAAGTCCAATTTGCTGACCTTGTTCCAGAAGAGAAAAAAGACCGTCAGGGAAATACGACCCGCATCGCGCAACGAGGCGGCTTGGTTTGGATTCGCTCTGGTGAGGTGTATAACTTGCCGCCTGGTGCGGAGCCGATCGTGAAAAATGGCGATCGTATTGATGCCAACGGCGTCATGGCTGAAACCAAGCTCGTGACTGAGCATGGCGGCATCGTGCGTTTGCCCGCCGACGCAGACGGCAAAGGTGGACGGGAAGTGGAAATCATCACCGCATCTGTCTTACTGGATGAGGCAAAGGTGCGGGCAGAGAGCTATCAAGGGCGCGATCACTACCTGATTGAAACTGATTACAACCAGCTCTTCTCGCTTAAAGCAACTCCCGGCACCAAAGTCATTAACAACCAAGTTGTCGCCGAACTGATTGACGACCACTACCGAACGCAAACTGGCGGCATTATTAAGTATTCTGGCGTTGAAGTCGCCAAACGCGGCAAGGCAAAGCAAGGCTACGAAGTCGTCAAAGGCGGCACGTTGCTGTGGATTCCTGAAGAGGCTCATGAAGTCAACAAGGATATTTCACTCTTGATGGTGGAAGACGGTCAATACGTTGAAGCAGGCACTGAAGTTGTAAAAGACATCTTCTGCCAAAGCAACGGTGTGATTGAAGTTACCCAGAAGAACGATATCTTGCGCGAAATTGTCATCAAGCCGGGTGATCTACACATGGTGGATAACCAGGATGACATCATCACCAAGGAAAGCGTGTTGGTGAATCCTGGTCAAACGGTGATGACAGGGCTAACGGTGAATGAGCTACGCTACGCCGAGTACATCGAAACGCCTGAGGGTCCAGCCATGCTGCTGCGTCCGGTCACTGAGTTTGCCGTACCTGATGAGCCTTCAGTGCCCAGCCAGGAATCGACCAATGAAGAATCGGGACGATCGATCCGTCTGCGGGCTGTGCAGCGCCTACCCTACAAAGATGGTGAGCGCGTTAAATCAGTTGAAGGTCTGGAGTTGCTGAAAATCCAGCTCGTGCTGGAAATTGGTCAGGATGCGCCCCAACTTGCGGCTGACATTGAACTGGTGCCTGACGAAACTGATTCAGAGACGATGCGGCTACAGCTTGTGATTCTGGAATCATTGGTCATCCGTCGTGACATTGCGGCTGATCCAACCCAGGGTCCCACAAAAACGCGCGTTCTTGTGAAAGATGGTGACCAAATTGCTCCTGGAGCTGTCGTTGCCCGCACCGAAATCCTGTGTAAGGAAGCCGGTGAGGTGCAGGGGATCCGCGAGGCGGCCGAGGCCATTCGTCGTATCCTCGTCGTGCGTCCTGCGGATATGGTAACCGTCACTACAAAAGGCAAACCACCCACTGTGAAAGCTGACGACCTCCTAGTCGCTGGTGCTGAACTTGCTCCTGGCGTTGCCTTGCAAGAATCGGGGCAGGTGATTAGCGTTGGTGATGCTGAGGTCACGCTTCGCTATGCTCGTCCGTATCGGGTATCCCCCGGAGCCGTGCTGCATATCGACGATGGCGACCTGGTGCAACGGGGTGACAACCTGGTCATCCTGGTGTTTGAGCGCACGAAGACGGGTGACATCATCCAGGGTCTACCCCGCATTGAAGAACTGCTGGAAGCGCGTAAGCCGAAAGAAGCCTGCGTTTTGGCGGCACGTCCTGGAACGGCTCAGGTCGTTTACGGCGATGACGACGCAGTGAAGGTCAAGGTGATTGAAGTCGATGGCGTGATTGCTGAGTACCTTATTGGTCCGGGGCAGAACGTGATTGTTTCGGACGGGCAAGATGTGCTGGCGGCAGAACCACTCACCGATGGTCCGGCAAACCCCCACGAAATTTTGGAGGTCTTCTTCAAATATCGCCGGGAAACTGATGGGGTGCATGATGCGGCTCTAGTGAGCCTGCAAATGGTGCAAACCTTTCTAGTGAACGAAGTGCAGTCGGTGTATCAGTCTCAAGGGGTTGATATTTCAGACAAACACATCGAAGTGGTGGTGCGCCAGATGACTTCTAAGGCACGGGTAGACGATGGTGGTGACACGACCATGCTGCCTGGTGAGTTAGTGGAGCTTTACCAGGTAGAGCAGGTCAATGAAGCGATGGCAATTACAGGTGGTGCGCCAGCAGAATATACGCCAGTGCTGCTGGGCATTACGAAGGCATCGCTGAATACCGATAGCTTTATCTCGGCAGCCAGTTTCCAGGAAACCACACGGGTACTGACAGAAGCGGCGATCGAAGGTAAATCTGACTGGTTGCGCGGTCTGAAGGAAAATGTGATCATTGGACGCTTGATTCCAGCAGGGACCGGGTTCAATGCTTATGAAGAGCAGACCAGCCCTGATGTTGATCTTTCTTACGATGGCATCGGCGTGTTTGACGATGATGCCGATCTTAAGGATGTCGTACTGGACGATCGCACTGCTCGTTCTTACGGGTTGGATAGCTTTGATGAGCGCCCCAGCTACACGTTCGATAACTTTGGCGTGACGGCTGTTGATGCAGAACCGCTATCACCCATTCTGGAAGATGATGACCTGATCAGCGATGGCGTAGAGGATGCTGATGTTGATGATGTCGATGTCGATGATGTTGACATTGATGTTGCTGAGGAATAACGCTTGAGTGCGGTCAAACTCTAGGTGATGCAGGGGCGCGGTTAACCGTGCCCCTGCGTCGTTTAAATTAGATTGAATCAAGAAGCAAAAGCAATGAGGAAGTAAGCGGAGTGAGGCGCATGATGAGTCCTGACGATCGAGCCGTAATCCTGCTGCATGATGGGGTACAAGGCGCACAGGGTAAAACGGGACTGGCGATGCTACGCTACAGCGAAGCCGATATTGTGGCGGTGATCGATCGCGCCACCGCTGGTTTATCGATTTCTGAGCTAACGGGCATTCCGCGACAGGTGCCCATTGTTGCCTCAGTAGAAGAGTCACTTGCCTACAAACCAACGGTGCTAGTCATTGGTATTGCGCTCTTAGGAGGTATGCTGCCTGCGGATTGGCAGCAGGACGTGCATGACGCGATCGCCGCTGGAATGTCTATCATCAATGGGTTACACACCCCGTTGAATCGTGATCCGATTCTTCAGGCACTCCTCAAACCGGGACAATGGATTTGGGACGTGCGGCAAGAACCACCCGGTTTAAGCGTGGGTACGGGTCAGGCTCGCTTGCTATCCTGTTTGCGGGTGCTGACTGTGGGCACCGATATGAGCGTCGGCAAAATGTCTACTAGCCTGGAACTGCACCGTGCGTCCTTGAAGCAGGGACTGCGATCGCAATTTCTCGCGTCTGGGCAAGCGGGCATGATGATTTCTGGCGGCGGCATTCCTCTCGATGCCATTCGGGTTGATTTTGCAGCGGGCGCGGTGGAACAACTGGTCATGCAGGCAAGCAGCGATCGCGATATTTTGCATCTGGAAGGTCAGGGTTCCTTGCTTCATCCTTCATCAACGGCAACGCTGCCATTGATACGAGGCAGTCAACCCACCCATGTGGTGCTCGTCCACCGAGCGGGACAAACCCACATTCGCAATGCCCCACACGTGCAAATTCCACCTTTGCCTGACGTGGTGCAGCTCTACGAAGCGGTAGCCGCAGCAGCGGGAGCCTTTGCCCCGGCACGAATTGCCGCGATCGCCCTCAACACCGCACATCTGTCCGAACATGACGCGCAACAGGCAATCCATCAGGTCAGGCAGGAAACCCATTTGCCCTGCACCGATCCAGTACGCTTGAGTGCAAAGCTCTTACTAGATGCCATCGTGAACCCGTGATTCGATCGCACCATTTCTCAGCTATTTTGACTGTTACAGACGCGATCGCCAACAGCACAACCGCCGACCTGTTAGAGTTGCTAAATCGCATCGTTCAGGCGGCTGATTTAAATGCTGTGGCAGAAGCGTCTGCAACATTCTCTCCCCAGGGCGTTTCGGCTGTGCTGCTCTTAGAAGAGTCTCACGTTGCGCTACACATCTGGTCTGAATGCCGCAAAGCAACGGTGGATATCCACGTCTGCGATTACCAGCAGGATAATCGCCTTAAAGCGGAAAAACTAGCAGATCTTCTGGCAGTCGCTTTGACAGATGGCGATTGTACCAATAGCAAGCGCGCCCAGTGGCACTCTTTAGAGGTCATGGGATAAGTAAAGTTTTGAGTAATGATGGCTGAGTTTTGAGTGCAGCAATTTAACTTAGGATCGTGGATTAAATAATACCAAATCTCGCAATAAACGCTACAGATGCGCCCTCACCCTAATCCCTCTCCCACAGGAGAGGGACTTCAATCCGGCTCTCTTCTCCCTTCGGGAGAAGGGCTGGGGATGAGGGCAAGCTCTGTAGTTCGTAGGTAGGGGCGCACAGCCGTGCGCCCCTACGGAAAACGCCGAGGTTATTAAATTCTTGTTCCTTAGAACTCAAGACCACAGATTCTCCTCTTTGAGACAGCACTCCATGACAGCAGGGCTAACCGAAACCCAACTGCGGCCTTTGCGAGAAGGCAGCCGTCTAAAATACCACGGTGTCCAGTGGTTGGTGCAAGACTACAGCACCTATACCGATGACAACGGCTATGAAACCGAAGAGTGGCAGCTAAAATCGAGTAGCGGCAAAGCATACTACTTGCTGCGTGAAGTCGATCCGCAAAACCCGGAAACGTTAGTTCACTGGTATCTTGCCGAAGAGTTGCGGTACCCTACACTCATCGACCCACAGACTTCCCGCGATCGCTTGACTACTGTTGGCGATGATATGCGATCGCGCACCGCTCCATACCCGGAACTCCAACTATTCAACCGTGTGTACGCGTTTGAAGCTCAAACCGAGGGCGACTATGACTCTGATGGCAACGCCCGCCATCGCATCACCTGGGACTACTGGGACAAAGCCCACCTCTGGAACCTGGCGCTAGAAGCTTGGAGTGATCACACCTTATCGGTTTACTCTACCCGCGAAGTGCAACCCGCTGATTTTACCGAAATCCAGTCAAGCAACCGTGCCGCCCTCGGCGCTGGGCAGAGCAATTCATTCAGTGCCGATGTTGACTCTATGCAAGCATTCAACAAGCGTGAATCCCGCAGCCGCGAATTTGCCATTGCCTGGATGGTCACGATCGTTGGCTTCTTTTTGATGATATCTGGCATCTGAATTGAGTGAGGAGTGAGGAGCGAGGAGTGAGGAGTGAGGAGTGAGGAGTGAGGAGTGAGGCTTAAATAAAATACTCACAGCCCTTGTTAGCTATCAGCAGCCAGCTTTGGGTTGACCAACGGCTACTCACTTAAAACCGTGTTTTACTCAATCAACAACTACTGTAAAGGATGGCTTTTTAACTCAAAACTCTTAACTCAAAACTCTTAACGTCTTTTTCTCTCCCCCACTCCTCTCACATTCCCCAATGCCCACCTCCCTCTTCATCGAGCATCACCCCAACGGTCTCGCCTTTTACATCAACGGTGATTTGCAGTTTGATACTGCGGATGAAGCGATTTATCACGAGTACCTGGTGATTCCTGCGATCGCCCTTGCGGTTCAACGCTTCCCGCAAACGCCCTTACGGGTTCTCCTTTGCGGTGGGGGTGACGGCTTGGCAGTACGCGACATCCTCCGGTTTGCCGAGGTCAGCGACGTTACCCTGGTGGACTACGACGCAGAGGTATTAGCACTGGGTCGCACGGTCTTTCAGCCGTATAACCAGGGCAGTTTGCTCAGTGCGTCGGAAACCGCGTTAGGAGAAAATCGCCTGACTACCTACACTCAGGAAGCGTTTGAGTTTGTGGCAGGCTTGCCCGACGCTTGTTATCACGCGGTCATTTGCGATTTCACGTTCCCGACCCGATCGGAGGACACTCAAATCTACAGCCGCGAATGGTTTCAGCAGGTGCAGCGCGTTCTCTGCCCCGGTGGCATCATGAGTACGAACGGTGTCTCGCCAGAACAGCGCACGCTGGGTTTTTGGTGCCTCTACCAAACTCTATTAGCGGCTGGACTCCAGGTAAAACCCTTACAAGTCGCTATTCCATCGTTTCGAGAACACGGCTATGGCGACTGGGGCTTTTTTCTTGCGTCGGCATTGCCCATCACACGATCGGAGCTGGAAACCCTTGTCCTTCCCAAAAACTTGAGTGCTCTGCATTCACAGGACTGGCTACAGGCATTTCAAATTCCTGCCACGATCGCCCAACACCGCCATACAGCTAACGTCCATACGCTTGATTGCCCTCAGCTTTTTTATTACCTGCTGAATCCTCGCTTGCAATTAACAGCAACGACGATCGTAGATTCAGAACAGGAACCGATTGATTTTTTAGACCTTCAAGAAGTGGGCACTGGCGCGATCGGCACTCGTGATTTGTTGCAGTTAGACTCGATCGCAACGGCATGGTTAGACCATTTGCACCAAGCAGAAAAGCTTCCTCAAGCTGTCCAAAGCGTTACATTAATGCCTGTCCAGCATCGGTATCACAGTCCTCAAATGACCACGGAATGGCTGAGTTATCTCAAAGCACTGTTGGAAGAAATTAACATTAATCAACTTTTAGCGAGTCTGTTAGAACGTGCCCAGGAGCTACCACCCCAGCTTGTGCGTGAACTCAAACAACTGACAGAAAAACTCCGCACAGGGCAACCGTTAACCTACGTCTCAGAACATACGGCTGAACTAATTACGCTGCTCTCCGTCACCATCCTTATGGCAAATGTAACAACGCCAGATATTGTGTTTGCTAAAGGCTCTTCCAGTTCTTCAAGGGGATCTTCTAGCTATGATGGCGATTCGGGTGACGATCAATTTGGCTGGCTCGGCTTTTGGACGATGATGATTGGCGGTGTTTGGCTCTGGAATCTTTATAAAAATTCTGATGACTGAAGCGATTAGTCTTGAATATTCTGAATTGAACAATAGTGATGTTAACTAAGTTTTTGGAGCCATCTCAACTGCCAGTGCAATTAGAGATTCGTCTGCTGACAGTAGACGATCGCACTCAATGGGATGCGTTTATGCAAGCATCACCAACTGGGTGCTTTATGCAAGCATGGGCGTGGGCAGACTTCAAACAATTGGAAGGCTACCAAAGCTTTCGCTATGGTCTTTTTGCTGAAAACATTTTGGTTGGTGGCTGTTGTCTCTATTACTATCCTCGTGACCATGCCGCGAATTTATTAGTGGCTCCGGGTGCTCCCTGCTTTTTACCAGGGTTTGAGCAAGAAGGAATGCGGCTACTCCTGGAACAGGCAAGACAATTGGCAGAAAACGTAGGCGCGATCGCCCTTCGTCTTGAGCCATTATGGTTGCAAAAACCGACGTGTTTGGATGGCTTCGTTCGCGCTCCAGTCGAGCTTTTACCATCCGAAACACTGCTCATTGATCTACGTCCCACACCAGCCAAAATGCTGGCATCTATGAGACCAAAAGGGCGTTACAACATCCGTCTGAGTCAACGGCATAGTGTAACAACGCACTTTACAACAGACGCTCAAGCCATCCCTGTGTTCTACAATTTGTTCTGGGAAACAGTGAAGCGGCAACAGTTTTTTGGTGAACCGTATAGCTTTTTCATCAATCTTTGTCAGACACTTTTTGCGGTGAACATGGCAGAAATTGGTTTGGCAACTTGGCAAAATGAGGTGTTAGCTACCATCCTCATTGTGTATTGGGGAAATCGCGCTACCTATCTTTATGGCGGACGCAGCAACACACATCCTGACGTGATGGCAAGCTACGGACTCCATTGGGCAACCATGCAGCGCGCCAAAGCGAAAGGATGTAGTGTTTACGATTTTTACGGTTATACCTGTAACCCAGACCATAACTACGCCAAATTCTCACAATTCAAGCGTCAGTTTGGCGGCACACCTGTTACCACGATCGGCGCTCACGATTATTTCTTCTACGACCAGCTAGCAGACACATTAATTGGGCTATTCAAGCGACTGGGAAAAGCAGGGATGAGAGATGAGGCATGAGTGATCACTCACTCCTGATGCCTGACTCCTCACTATTGACCGCTAAGCACTAATCACTGACAACCAACAACCAACAACGCCATGAACCCCACACTTCTCAACGGCTTAACCCGTATCGGGCTGGTAATCACCGAGTTGGTCATTGGCTTTGGTATCTTTTGGTTGGGGCAGTTGGCATATCAAAAGCTATTTCGGCGCATGGAGTTGAACCTGGAACTCTTTGTGCGAGATAACTCAGCAGTGGCGATCGCGCTGGTGGGCTATAACTTCGGCATTATCATTGCACTGGCAGGTGTGTTGGACAAAGAAAGCGCTACGTGGCTTGATCACTTGATCTCCCTGGCAAGCTATGGTGCAGGCGTGATTCTGCTGATGTTAGTAGGAGCCTGGGTGGGCGATCGGCTGATTCTCCGGCGCTGTGACTGTGCTCGTGAAGTGGTGGAAGAGCAAAATGTGGGAGCCGCTTCAGCCGAGGCGGGTGTGCACATTGCCAGTGGGCTGATTTTAAG
>Ga0163149_10001810_pt1 | contig 26862 bp, 24 predicted proteins | sample OliLakLV19MP5G1_FD_148604 | JGI IMG/M metagenome (GOLD analysis project Ga0163149, IMG submission 148604) | Freshwater microbial mat bacterial communities from Lake Vanda, McMurdo Dry Valleys, Antarctica - Oligotrophic Lake LV.19.MP5.G1 | ecosystem: Environmental > Aquatic > Freshwater > Lake >... | reverse complement strand
CTACCGTATCTCAGACAGAAATCTTCGCGCTCAAAAGCGAATTTGCTTAGCCACCCTTGCAATCAGCAAATTGCTCAACCAATGACCATGAAACGCCGTTGGCAAGAAGTATCTTGCGGAATCGCTGCTTGGTGATCGTGAACAGGTTGGTGAGGAATGCCGTTTCCTTGATGCCGCGCAGCAAGATGCACATGACGGCGAGAACCACCGACATGGACAGCAAGTTTATCGATTGCAAGTCGCCGACGAAACGGATGGCGCAGAAACCGCAAGCCGCGCCCGCAATCGCCGCCAGCGCGAGGGCTGTGACGGTGTTGAAGCGGGTTTGTTTATGGTTTTTGGCGTCCGTTTTCTTCTGCAGAAGTCGACGTCCGTAGCCCACCAGCACAGCGGCGATGATACCACAGGCGATGGCGCTGAACAGCATCACCCAGTTGACGTGGGTCGGCGTTTTCGTGATGGCGTCCGGAAGATGCCACTCCTGGTTGAAATATTCCTTGCCGACCAACCTGACGATCATCTTGATGTGGTCTGCCTGTGAAATCGCAACAGCTGCGGTTCCACCGATACATTCCATCATCACGTCGACGAACATCAAAAGACCGGGAAGTTGTCCAAGAACGAGGCAGGCGTAGCTGCCGGTGCTTCCGCTCTTCATCGTGCGACTGGCCATGTACGCCAGGCAGAGCGCCGGACACAGGCAAATCATGCCTGCCTTCAGGAAGCTCATGTAGGCGTAAGGTCCGGCGTAATCCCGGGCGATGATACCAGGGGTGGTGAGGATGCCGGAGCCGACCGCCGACGTGATGGTGAACAGAATCACAGAGAACAAGCCCATCTGACGCATGAGCGAGGCGCTGCCGGCGCCGTGCTGCTCGTCGATGTTGATCTTGAGCGTGGCGTCATGCCACACGCCCGAGACCCAGTTTGCGAACTTTGGCTTCATGGGAAATTCCTCTTGTGAGAGTAAACTGAAACGAAAAATCGAACGGTTGGAACTGCCGCAAGCCGGTCACGGACCAGGTTTGCGGCGACGATAAGGCTGCTCTGATGTTCGAAACGACGCCATGCGTGGTGCACTGCTTTTGTTTTGCGACGACCGCGCGATGGACGTTCCATGCAGGCAGAAACCAGTGAGCGTGCGAGATTTCAAATCCGCGCTAGTGGCTGACTGGCTGAGTTGGAACGTCTTTCCGCAGTTTTTGGGCTCGGTTTTGAACAGCGATGGTGCCGTTTAGAACGCGAGCCGGATACAACTGTTGCAGTCGAACACTTTGACGCGGAACCTGCAGACATCAAGGTTTTGCAGCTAAGGAGGCAGAAGGCACCACGCTTGGGGCGTGTTTAAAATCAAACGGATCGGGTGCGCAGAGGAAGTTTGGAAGGGCTTACATGAGTTTCCTTTTTTGAGAAATAAATTTGTAATTTGAAACTACGCACAGGCGGGTGCGGAATCAATAGCTCGTAGAGCTGGGTAAAGCGCTTATTGTCAAGCGGTTGCGCAATCAGCGCCAGTTCTTAGCATTTGGGTGGAGAAATTACTTTTTTCACAGCCGATCAGCGTTTTGACCTCAATATCGGTATGGAAAACTGTGAGCCAAAGTCTTGAAAAGAGCATTGTGCTAGGGTTCTCAAGAAATAAGAGCAGCCTAATCTTAGTACTCAAGTAACCTCAGTATCACTTCTCTAGATGCTTATTTTTATTGCTAAGCGAAATCTTCTAGAGCTACGTTGAAGTCCTATATCCTCACCAAAATTTTTCTGGAATGTAATCGACACCAACCGCTCGACACACCTGTTTTAAAACTACTCGCCACTCACGCGTGAGATTGCATTCTGCAGTTTCGCTGAGTGTCGTTATGGATATCGGCTTTGCATGGAAGATTCTGCCGCCGGGAGCGGGTCTTCTTGTCGTCTGTCCCCGTAAATTTGCCACAAAAGGAGCAAATGCTTATGAGCGAAACCGCGAAAGTCGCATCCCTTTTCTCCGCCTCCATCACCGCCTTGACCGACATCGTCGGCGGTGGACGTGCGCGCAGTGCTCGTATCCGGTTCACGGATCCCAACCGCGCCTTCAACTTCAACTTCTGGTGGATTTCGGTCAACAAGCTCGATGGCGAAAACGGAAGCGAACCCACACTCTGGGCGGCAACCAACGACATCGACTTGATGGTCGGCATCCCGCCGTCCTTCTCGAAGAGTGTGCCGGTTTCGTCCAGCCAGGAGCTGGTCGATGCTGCCGTCGCCTTCCTCACCGAGAAGCTCGGCACCGCATCCCGCGTGGAGATTCTTCTTCAGGCGGACGCTAATCAGGGCGAGACGCGTATTCCGAGCCACGTCGGCAACTCCGACGACGGTTTCGAGAACATCGCCGAAGAGCCTGTGAACGATGTTTTTTAATCGCTTGGTTCTGTCCGGTCTAGCCGGGCTGCCCTGAGCGACCACCCGCTGCCGCGCGCCCTTCTGGGCAATGTCAGCCCTTCGCGCGGCGCCATTTTCTCTATCAAACCCCGACCAACAGGTTGGGACGGAGACCAAAATTATGAACCTCGAAATCAATGTCTCAGCAGGCAAGTTGGCCACTCTTCTTCCGGATTTTGCGGAAAAGCGTGCCACGCTGGTCCTGGTGATTTTTTCGGGTGAGGGGCTCAGGGGCACTCACCTTGAAGCTGTCGAGACGGCAACCTCCGGGTTGCTCTCGCGGCGTATCGCAAACGACGGCTTCGACGCCAAGACCAAGCAGGCCAAGGTGATCGACACCGATCTGACCATCCCGGGACTGGACAAGATCGTCCTGGTCGCGCTCGGTCAGCGCTCCAAGCTCACGCTCGACGGTCTGCGTTCGGCACTGGCGAAGGCCTTCGTCGAAGCGCGTGACACGGCGCAGAGCGAGCACCTGATCTTCCCCTTGATCGACCTGGACCTGAAGCGCTTCACCGTCGAGCAGTTCTCCCAGGTGGTGGCCGAGTACGCGACTCTCGCGGACTACGAGCCCAACCATCGCAAGACGACCACGTGGCGTGACGAAGCGCCGACGACGCACTTCAAGTCGTTGACGCTCGTGTCCACGCGCAGCACGCTCAAGGCCGCCAAGGCTGGTGCGCTTCTGGGTCGGCAACTGGGTGAGGCCACTCGTCTGGCCCGCGACCTGGTAAACGAACCGGGCGACACCAAGACTCCGACCTGGCTCGGTGAGCAGGCGGCCAAGATGGCGGCTGCCACCGGTGGCGTCGTCAAGTGTAAGGTGTTCAAGAAGGCGAGCATCGAGAAGATGAAGATGGGTGGTGTGCTGGCCGTTAACCGCGGCTCGGCTTCGCCTCCGGTGTTCATCGAGCTCTCCTATGACCCCGCCAGCGGTGCCACCGAAGAGGTGTTCGGGCTGGTGGGCAAGGGCGTCACGTATGACACGGGTGGTCTGAACATGAAGGACTACACCAGCATGCGGGACATGAAGATGGACATGGGTGGTGCGGCTGCCGTGATTGGCGCCATGTCGCTGATGCCGGCTATCAAGCCGCGCTACTCGATTCGCGCAGTGATCGCCGCGACCGACAACGCTGTCGGTCCCAAGGCCATGCAGCCAGGCGACGTGCTCACGTCGATGTCCGGCAAGACCATCGAAGTCGGTCACACCGATGCCGAAGGTCGCCTGACCCTGGCTGACGCCCTGCACTACATGCAGGTGAAGTGCGGCGCCAAGCGCATCTTCAATCTCGCGACGCTGACCGGTGACATCGAGACTGCAGTCGGTGTCTACACCACCGGCATCTTCGGCAACGACGAGCGCCTGACGCGTTTGATAAAGCGCGCCGGTGACTACGCGGGCGAGCCCATGTTCGAGCTGCCGCTCGTCGAGGTCTATCGCGACGAGAACAAGGGTCAGTTCGCTGACTTGACCAACGACGGCGCCGGTCCGGGACACATCATCGCCGCCTGGTTCCTCCGGGAATTCATCCAGGACGGTGTGCAGTGGGTCCATGCCGACATCGCCGGCACCGCGTTCCGCACGGCTGCCAACGCTTCAGGCATCGAATCCGAAGGTGGAACCGGCGTGGGCGTGCGCACTCTGGCGCGCCTCCTGTCGGAGCTCTGAGCTGGGTGTAATCCGGCGCTCGGCGTCGGAATTGCCCTGGAGCGATTCTGCGTGCCGATCAAAGAATCAATTCGAGGTCGGCCGATTGCGAAAGGAGTCCACGATTGGTGGTTTAGTTTCAAAACGGGCGGACTTGCAGGTAGGGCTGAGAGTGGCGGTAAAAGCCAGTTCCAGCCCTCCTGCTGTCCGTGCTGTTTTGCTTTCGGATGGAACGGTCCGTGTGTTCTGTTACCCTGTCATGGGCTTAGCGAGCCGGTTTGCATCCCAAGATGCTGACCACTCTCTTTGCTCATGGCTCTATCCGCGGTGCATACTAAAACAAGTAGTATGAATGCGATTTGTGAAGAATGGTCCACCGGACCATTCTTCAAGTTGATTGTTCAGTCGCAAGTCCTGCTTGCGGACTGACTGCGCTCAAGGAAGCCTTTCGATAAACGCAGACAGAGTCTTGATAAAAAGCTCAAGATCGGTTGGCGTCACGTCGGCGTGTCCTGAGTTCGGAAAGCGGACGAATTGTTTGGGAGCGGCAGCGCGACTGAAGATTTCCTCCGAGTGGCTGATGTCGATCAAGGTGTCTTTCTCGCCGTGCAGGATAAGCAGTGGCGCGTGCGGCTTGCTCATCAATGCGGCGTTGTCGAGCCGGGGTTTTGCGAACAGCCAGCTCGGATAGATCTGGAGAGCCGGAACCTGCTCTTTGCCGATGCGCTCCAGCGAGGCGAAACCACTTTGCAGGATGATACCGGCTACGGTGCGCTGACTGGAGACGTAAGTGGCGACTGAGGCTCCCAGTGATTCGCCGTAAAGCACAATCTGGGAGGGTTTGTAGCCGCTGTTCGCCAGGTGGTCGTAGGCCGCCAGTCCGTCTTCGGTGATACCGAGAATGGTGGGCTTGCCCGGACTCAGACCGAAGCCGCGCGGCTCGTAGATGAAAACCGATGCGCCGCTCTGGAGCAGGTAATCGATGATGGGCAGGCGCTTGGCGATGTCGCCTGCGTTGCCGGGGTGGAAGAGGAATATCCTGTTGGAGGCAGGATTTTGAAACAGCCAGCCGTGCAACTGCGTTCCGTTTCTGGTGGGAAAGTAGACTTCGTGGTTTTCGTATTTCTTGAACGCCAGAAGTTCCTCCACCGAGCCCTTTCCCCAATCCGGCTTGAAGAGCCGTTCGCTGTAGAGCGATGGGGAGACGCGCGGAGAAAGCGCGATCCAGGCAATCAGAAGCAGTGATACGAGCCAGCAAGCAATGCGCAGAATGCGTCGCTTCATGGTGTTCTTTCTGAACTGTTCGATCGCCAAGCGGGCGAAATCGATCAGTGTCGTCGAGGGCTATCAGCCCGCGGGTAAAATTTGTGGCAGTCTGACCGTTTTCGAGGTTGCTTACGCCAGGCGACAAACATTTGTCGGCCGTTTCGAAAACGCGTGCGCGATTCACCAGGTTGATTTCTGGATCAGAGGCACTGTGGGAGCGGGTTTATGTCGGAAGGTCGAGTGTTTGTTTCGTTATTTTGAGAGGGCTTGTATACAAAGAGATACATGACCCTAACAAAATATCGCTAGTGCCCACAAGCGGTGTTTGCTGAGCCCGTCGTCGCGAGAGCCGACAGGCTGGAAAACAACTTATGACAAATCTCTCAAGAAGCCTTCAAGGTTAGCGCAATATAGCAACCCCGGCTGTGGTTGTGGAGTGTCCTTTTGAATATCGGTTGCCTGACTATCGGCAATATCGAAATGAGGAAGTAAGCTAGCGGCTATGGTTATCTTCAAAAAATTATTTGGAGAATAAACCTGATTGTGCATCTGGTACTGTCGATATTGCAGCTCGATCAAACGCTCTGAAGACTGGCGGTGCAAGCCGTTACGGTTGTCCTTCAAGCTCAAACCGCGCCGAACAGAATTGTTTGCAACCGATCAGAACTTTTGATTAGGCTGTGCATATTGTCTTCGCAAATACCGATTAGAACTGCCACCCCAACCGAGCGCCAGAACATGAGTTTTCTATTCCGCCAATTGCACAATCGTGCACGGAAATCTCACGCGTTTCAAGAGGTTGGTACAAGCGGCACAGCGAAGTTCTTTCATGCTCGATTTCTCGAACGGAGTTAAAGCCATGATCATCAGTGAACGTCTGCAAAATCGTCTGAAGAGGTCTCGAAAAGTCTCTCTACAAGGACCGATCGAGTCGTTTCTCCAGATCTGGGGCCATCGCCACTCATCCGTCGACGAATGCGAACTCGCTCTGCGCGCGGTTTGCAAATCGTACGACCAGGTCGGCGAATATCACGATGCCGAAGAACTGTGGAGCGCAGGCATGATCGTCCTGGAGGACCATCAACATCGTGTGGCTCTCGCGCATCAAAACCGCATCCGACGAGCGCAAAATGACCGCGCCTGGTTCCGGGTCGGCGGCATGGTAGTCGGTGGTTTGCTGTTGTGCGCTCTGGTCAAGAGCTGATTTAGTTGACGGAGCCCCGGAGTGGAGGTCGGAACGCTGCCGCCGGGAGCTTTCGAGCTTCAGGGCAGGCAGCTTCTTGACGGATGAATGTTTTATGCGAGCAGAACCCGCCACCAAATACGGTGCCCTGGTTCTGTTCGCTTGGGCTGGTTTTCTACTCTTGGCGGTAGTATGACGGAAGTGCGCCTCGTGGGGGTTTGGCTCACATCTTTGATGATGTTGCGGGGAGATTGGGTTTGCAGAAGGGGATTTTTAACGCAGTAAGGCCAGCGGTGAATCTCAGCAAGTGGCAAGGGGGGCTCATGCAGGTGCGAAATATTTTCAACCGCTAGCGCTTGAAAATATTCTGTCAACGCCGAGCCCTCGCGCAAAACGGGTCATAGGGGCTTGTCGAAAAGTGCTTTTGTTCGTAACCCACAGTTGGCAAAAACGCGGTCTTTTCGTTCGATTATTGCGAATATTTTCAACCACTAGCGGTTGAAAATTGGACTGCTACGCTAGCCGGAAGAGCTAAGAAGGGCGCGGGATTCCAAGCATTCGCAAACCCTCGCTGCTCACCGGTTTTGCACTGTAGTCAGCAGTCGCTTTGTTCCGTCCGTCGCTAATGCAAAGATCTGAATTTCAGCTTATATCGTTCATTCGCGTATTGTTTAGTTTATAGAGCACAACTTAAAATTCAGTCCGATTTCTATTTTCCAATTCTGCACTCCTCTCTTATCGAATAAGTCTCCTTGCTCCTCTCACATGATATACCTGCGCTTCTTCGAAGTGTGTGGTGATCCGAGTGGTAAGCGCTTTTCGGAAAGAGCGACTGGCAGAATATTTCGGCGAAGGAAATAGCGCCCACCATCTATTTCCACCTGAAAAAAAGGCTACCATCATGTCAGGACCACTTCTCGTCGCCATCATCGTTCTCGTGCTGGTTTCGGCACTTCCGTTTCTGCTTCGCGGTGCTTCGTCCTCTTCGGGCGGCGGCAATCGCGGTTCTCGTCGCAATCAGGAAGAAGCCGATCGGTTGATCGGGCAGGCCGAAATGCAAGTGCAGACCGGTCAGCTGGACTCGGCTTCAGCTCTGTACAGTCGCGCGACCACTTTGGCCGTCGGCGCTCCTTTGCTCATGTCGGAAGCTCACTACGGGCTCTTCCGCGTGGCTGCGCGACGTCGTGATTTGCAGGGTGCTGTTCGTCAGATTGACGCGGCATTGTCGTTTGCGCCTGAGTGGCGTGAGTACAAACCTAACTTCGAGCGTTTGCTCGAAAGTGAAAAGCAGCGCGTCATCTCCGAACTGAGCTAGCAATAAGCAGTCGAGATTTCTCCGGCGAATCTTCGTCGTTCGCCCAGGCGTGTCTCCAATCTGCGGTGTTGCTGCGGTTTAAATCAAAAAAGGATTTGGAACTATGAGCTACCTGTTCTTTCTCGTGGTCGGTCTGTTTTGGGGCGTGCTGTGCGGATTCTGCGATGCTCGCGGTTTTTTTCGCTACGATCGCGCCATCATGCAATTGCTTACCGGACTTGTCGGTTACGGTGTAACCTGGCTGCTGTTCTGGGGCCAGCCGGAAGGCGGAATCATGATTGTTCACCTGATTGAGGTGGTCACGATCAGCCAGCTCGTGCATTTCAAAACCCGTTCCATTCTAAGCAAGCGCTGATTCGGAGCCGCTTGCGGCTTTGATGTTCTTGCCGCAAGCGCTGTGTTTCTTTGACAATTTTTCTGCCGTTGAGCTTTTAAAAGAGGTCGCGCAGCGATTTTTCGTTGCAGGGGACCCAGGGGAAAACCCAATGTCTACTAAATCAAAATCGAGCTCACCGAAATACGAGCTCGTTCTTGGTGGAGGCGGCATCAAAGGCTACGGACACATCGGTGTTCTCAAAGCCATTCATGAACGCAACATCAAGGTCGGGATGGTCACTGGAGTGTCCATCGGTTCTGCCGTGGCTGCTCTATACAGGAACGGCTATTGTCCGGACGAAGCTCTGGACATTCTGCTCAAAGAGTTTAATGACTTCAACAAACGTGTGATCGGGCGCGGCAAGCAGCCGACCAGTCTGACGACGGTGTTGTCACTTTTGAGCGGCATCAATTTGTTGCCGTTTTTTCAAGACGTGATGACTCGATATGAAGTCAAACCGCGTCGCAATTTGCGAATCGTGGCGTACGATGCCATTCAGCGACGCCCTGTCGTGTTTGAAGGTTTGAAGTACGACCTGCCGACTGCGATCGCCGCTTCCTGCTCGATTCCGTTCGTCATGCGCCCCGTCTGGAGCGGTGACTGGAAGAAGGGGCAAACGCTTAGCACCATTTTGCGGCGGCGTCGCGGCAAGGGTGAGGAGACCGTTCTAGTTGACGGCGGTGTGCACCATCCGGCTCCTGGCGACTTCTGCAGGGGGCCGGCGATCATCAGCCGTCTCGGTATCGCGTCCGAGATGCCGCAGCAGTCGTATGACGAGTGCGCAACCTGGGCGGAGTATGTGTTTCAGTCGATCGAGGTAGCGGCTGGACGTTTCGTCACCCGCTATTTCCCACCGAATGAATCGCACATCACGATCAACAGCGGCAAGCCCGATGTCGGAACCTTAACGTTCGGAATCTGCCGCGAGCAGGCTCTGGCAATGGTTGACTACGGTTTCGTTTCTGCGCACCGGGTGTTCGATCACCAGGGGCTTGGAACTCGACCGTCCAAGTGACTTGGTTGAAGACGGACAAGGCGCGCCGGCTTCGGTCGGCCGCCTTTGTCTTTTTTCTTGTTTTCTTTGCTGTTCTCTCGGGTTCTCTCTAATTGACTTGCCCTCTTCGTTTTGGATTAGTCCAAAACTTTGTGCACTACAGGCGGTGCACTATGCGATGTCACAGGACCGTAGTGTCACTGTCCCCGGTTTCGATCGAATGCATCTAGTGTAGTTGGTGTGCGTCCGATCGGTTTTCGCCATCCGAGTTTTTTTGCCTGCCGAACCGTTACTATTCCATGTAGTGGTGCTCGAGCTAATGAAAACCGTGAACGGAAATTGGTTTTTGGACCAATCCGTTCGGCGTTTCGCTTTTGCGGAGCTGGAAAGTCATGCCAGATCAGGCTTTAGAGGCGATTGTCCCAGTCCGTATTTTCAACCGCTAGCGGTTGAAAATACAGAGCCGGGATCAGCCGCGCCAAAGTTCACAACCTAAGCTGGGCGGCGCTTTGGCTGTTCATGCTCCTTGCAGATCGATGGGGTGACCGCTGTTTGCGGTGATCAGCTCGCAAACGCCGACGACGTCGGGGTGGTTGACCGGCCGGAAGCTGAAGCCCTCGACTTTCCAGGTGTTGTTATCGGGCGCCGGTTCGTTGGTGGGCACGAAGCCCAGGACCGAGAAGGCGAGGTCGCTGGCCTTGCGCTTGCCGTCGGCGTGCAGAATGAGCGCGGCGTTTTCCAGGACGGGGGCGAGGTCGTAGTGACCGAGGACGGTCACCTCGGACGGCGGGATCAGCGACTGGCGCGTGTCGTTGGTTTCGAAGACGATCTCGTCGGTGAGTTCGCAGTTGTCCAGCCGCAGAGCGGTGACTTCGCGTTGCCGCCCGGCGGTGAGAACGTGGACAACGAGGTAGCGCGCGGTGGCGCGGGAGGGGTCGTTGGATTGGGCACGGTGGGTCGGAACTCCGACTTGCGTGCGTCCGTCGGGGCGGGTGACGCCGTGGCGGAATCGGTTCGAAGAAACGACGTCGCCGCGAACCAGTTCGTTATTGGCCAAGATAGTTCTCCGTAAGCAGGTATCGTTCGGAAGACTCACTTTGAGTCCGGAACACGCTTCGAATCGGGATTAGTGTGCACCACATGTGGTGCGTTGTTTCTGGTCTCTCCGGTTGGAAGAGTCGATGGATTAACAACGCGATTGGTGTAATACCTTGTGGGTTTTGAACTAATTCCGATTGAAGTTTAAAAAGAGACGCCTAGAAACTAAGGCGGGCTGCGACTTTGGAGTAAGTTAAGTTGAAATTCATGTAGTTTGGTGTCAGTAATTTCCACAGTGCTTTAGAAACGAATAAACGTACAAATTCGAAATATTGCAAACGCGCCGTGGGCGAAAAGCGGCTTGCCGTGAGGCGAAACGAGTTCGGATTGAATGGTAATATCGAAATGTCGTTCTCTTGTTTCTGTTTACTGGCAATATCAAAGACGATAGCCGTTCAAGGTGTCATCTAAAACAGTGTTGAACACTGTCTCTTTACTGGCTAGTGAATTACTTATGTTTAGCCAGTGCTTTTAAATTCAGAAATTTCAATGAGAATATTTCGTTTAACAGGTGTCCGTGCACCTCGCCTGCATTCCGGGAGGCTGGATTGCTGACCGCTGGATCGGTGCACGGCGAGCAGTTCTGTTCGGCGACATCGTGGGCAATTCGTGATGGCGTTACACGGATTGTCAGCGTTTTATCTCGGTTTGGCGCTGATTGTTTGTGGCACCGTGCTGCGGGCTCTACGCCGGCAAGACGCCCCTAGATCACTTGGCTGTGCCCAGGTCTTTCACCAACATAAGAACAAAAAAGCTAAGTAATCCGTACCAAATAAAGAGACCGAACGCGGCCGCGACCAGCCCGCCGACGCGCGCCGAATCGATTCGTCCATGCTGGTAAACAAGACTTTGGTTTCGATCCCAGCTAACAGCTCCGTAGGTGACAAGCTGAGTGTATTGATAAACGCCCAATCCGAGAAGCCCTAAAAATCCGACGACCGGCACACACGAGATCAGCTGACCACCGCGGATCCAGACGGCGCCTGTTCTTTGCAGAGCTTGCAGAATTGATAGTTTTTCTCCAGACTGAGTCAAAACTCGCGAATTAAACAAGACCTTTCCGGGAGTGTTTCCTGCAACAGCCAGAAGCACCGACTCGAGAATGTATGGCATCGGCGCCAGGACAGTGACGATGAGAACGATGGCGAGCGCCGCGGTTTCCTTTTCGATTGGATGAATGGCGTTGAGCGTCAGGAACAGAACAACCGCCATCAGCACATAAGGAATGCTGTAAATCGAGTTGTCGGTCATGCGCGCAAGCAGTCGGTGCCAGGGTTTTGGCGCCTCGGTAAAGGAGCGCTCGTCCGCTGATGCCACGCTGCGTTCGAATTGCGCGATTTCGCCGGCGGCTGTCCAGCGCTCCAGATGTTCTGCCCAAACCAGGGTGGTAGGCGGCAATTCCTGCTCGGACAAAATGCGTGATAGTTCGGCTTCGCCGACTGGACCCAACTGTTTATTGTCGAGCGCGTAGTACCACTGTTTGTCCGGCATAGAAACTTCCAGAAAAGCGTTCGTATTATCTTATCAGGCTAAATTGAGGACCTGGCTGGAGAGGTGTCTTTAATATTTTCAACCGCTAGCGGTTGAAAATATACGCGCCCGTGACGCATCCGGGGGATCGTCGACAAACTCGGTCGTTTCAGCCATTCGCCAGGGCGGTAAGAAGAAATGACGCTCCATCGGTTTCACAACAGCCGCACGTATGTCTGATTCGCGCACTCCTGATTCGCAGAAGCTCTCCTACGAAGAGCTGAGCGCGCTTGTGAAAAAGCAGGCGACGGTGATTGCCAATCAGCAGGCTCGGACCAAGAGTATTTTGTATGGCATTCCGTTGGGTTTACTTGTCATAGACAAACAGCAGCGAATTGAAGCGGTCAATAAACTTGTTCAGGATCACTTCGAATACAAACCGGACGAATTGAAAGGCGAAAGAGCTACTCTGTTGTTTCCGGAACTACAGAAATTCGAACCGAATTCTAAACCGGTTGTGGTTGTCGCCCGTCGCAAAAGTGGTGAGACGTTTCCTGCCGAAATCTCTGTGAACGAATTCGACGCCAATCTCGATTTCGTTCACATCCAAGACATAACCGAACGCCACCGCCTCGAAAAATTACGCCAGGATTTTCTCGCCATGGTGAGCCATGATTTGAGAACGCCGCTCACCTCGATTCGACTGTTTCTGCAAATGGCAGCGATGGGAAATTATGGCGATATGACCGACAAGGGCAAGCGCGCGATCGATCGTGCCGAGTCGAGTACTGAACTTTTGATTTCTATTGTCAACGATCTGTTGGAAGCGGAAAAAATCGAGTCCGGAGATCTGGAAATCGATCTGACCCAGACCACTACTTCGCGAACCGTGGAGCGCGCCATTGGAGCCAGTCAGGGCGCGGCTAAAGCCGGCGAAATCAGGCTTGAGCACGCGGTCACTAATGACGTTTTTCTCGCCGATGAAGAGCGAATCGTTCAGGTTTTAATAAATCTGATTACCAACGCAATAAAATATTCGCCTGCGGATTCAGTCGTGACAGTGCTTGCCGGGCTCGAGGGTGCGCGGGTGGTCTTTCGTGTTCGCGATCAAGGAGTTGGCGTGCCAAAACATTTGCAGACGGCAATTTTCGAACGCTACCGGCAACTCGATCAGCCGAAGGATACGAAGAAGCGCGGTGTTGGCCTGGGTTTGGCGATCTGCAAAAGGCTGGTTGAAAAACATCACGGGTCGATTTGGGTCGAGAGTGAGGAAGGTAAAGGCAGTACGTTTTGTGTTGCGATTCCGCTTGCGGACAATGTTTAGGACAAGCTCGCCGACCACGTTTTTACGACGCTTTCTGAAACGTTTTAAACATGATTGCTGATAATGCTTGCCGCCATGCTTCCAGGCTAACTCACATCGTCGAACTTCTTGAGAATTCCTTTAATCGACGCTGCATGAGCGAGTGCCGAGTCTTTGCTATAGCCGCCTGCCAACACCATTGCGACGGGTATGTTTTTACTGCGCGCGTAATCGACAACGAAAAAATCCCGTGCCGACATGTCGTTTGAATTCAGTTTGAACGTCGAGAGCGGATCTGGCTCAAGCACGTCGGAGCCTGCGTTGTAGACGATCAGGTCAGGTTTGTATTTATCGATCGCCCTGGGAACATTGTCTTCCAGGGCAGTCAAATAAGTTTTGCCGTCAGTACCTTTTGGGAACGCAATCGCCCAGTCCTCCTCGACCTTCGGAATCGGATAGATGCTCTCGTCGTAAAAATCGAGCAACGAAATGCGTTCGTTCGAGGCCTGCGCCAGAGTCGCAAAGCCGTTTCCCTGATGCGCGTCGGTGTCGATAATCAGCGCACGTTTGAGCAAACCTTCCTCGTGAAGCGCGTTGATTGCGACAGGCACATCGGAATAAACACAAAAGCCACCGCCCTTATTGCTAAACGCATGATGATATCCACCGCCGAGATTGATCGCCAAACCATGTTGCAGAGCGGTTCTACACGTCAGCAAAGTGCCGCCGGCAGCGACGCGCATTGGTTTCAAAACCTTCCAATCTAGCAGAATCGAGGGCACGAACATCGATGGCCCAACTTCCAAAATTTTGGCAAGTTCCCAACTGTCCTTAAGAGAGTCGAGATACTCTCTGGTGTGCACGCGAAGAAGTGCTTCCTCACTGATGCTGGTCGGTCTGAGAAAATCGTCCTCCGACCGCAGACCAGCGTTCTTGATACTCTTATAAATCTTGTCGTACTTGCTGCTGTCGAACGGGTGAAGGTGTTCAAGCCCAAAGGCACTGATGTTGTAACTCGGGCTATAGATCAAAGGCACCAGACCGGTTTGCGCCGCGATGGCCGGGTGAGAGGCAAACGCCTCCTCGTGGTCTGACAGCGACCATGACAGTCCACCCAAAGATACCGCTCCCATAGAAAAGAGAACGTGTCGCCTGGAAATCTTTCTGCCCATGTTCGATAAACTCCGCCACTCTAATTCCATCCTATCACCGGCAAAGAATTCCGAGGGAGTCGCAAGCTTTGGTTTAAACCAAAACGAATTATGGTGGTAGTCATTTTGCAACCGGCCTGAACAGTTGTAAGGCGGGTACATTATGCACAGCAGAGAATGTGGGCTCAATGACCAACACGGATAAATTTTCGTCTTCACAAAGCTATGAAGAACTGGCCGAACTCGTCAAACGACACGAGTCGGTTATCAAAACTCTGAAAAGTACGCTTACGTTTCAGCAGAATAAAACTCGCGAAATTCTTTACAGTATTCCTTTGGGATTGCTCGTCGTCAACGATCAGCAACGCATCGAGGCGCTCAACAAGCTAGTGGAAGAATTCTTCGGATACCAAACCGAAGAGCTGGTCAGTCAAAAGATCAGCGTATTGTTTCCTGAGTTACTGGCGATGGAAGTTAACCCAAAGCCCGTACAAGTACTGGGCAAGCGCAAAAGTGGCGAAACGTTTCCCGCTGAAATTTTTGTCAACGAATACGACGCGCAACTCAACTTCGTTCACATCCAAGACATTACAGAACGGCACCGCCTCAACCAATTACGCCAGGACTTCGTAGCTATGGTGAGCCACGACTTGCGCACACCGCTCACATCGATTAGAGGATTTCTGACGATGGTCGATGAAGGTGGTTATGGTCCAATCTCGCCGGCAGGACACAGAGCGGTCGAACGGGCGCAATCGAGCGCGGACTTACTGATTTCACTAGTCGTCGATTTGCTTGACGCCGAGAAGATTGAGTCAGGCGACTTCGAGCCAGAATTTCAAGAAACTACATGCGGCATGGTGGTCGATCGGGCAATGTATGCGATCACGTCATCTGCGTCATCCGCAGACGTGACGGTTGAGAAAGATGTCACAAATGACGTGTTCTGGGCCGACGAAGAGCGAATAGTGCAGGTGATCGTCAACCTTGCCGGCAACGCGATTAAGTTCGCGCCACCGGGTTCCGTGGTTACTATTTCAGCAGGACTAGAAGGAGCCGGAGTCGTTTTTAGAGTTCGCGATCGCGGACCTGGCATTCCCAAACACCTGCAGGCAGCGATTTTTGAGCGATACAAACAACTCAACCAACCGGCGGAAACGAAGAAGCGAGGGTTCGGTTTAGGGCTGGCTATTTGTAAGGCTCTAGTTGAGAAACACAACGGCAGTATTTGGGTGCAAAGTGAGGAAGGCAAAGGCAGTACTTTTTGCTTCTCGGTGCCGCTGCTGGACGAGAAATTTCGGACGGCGCAGAGGTGAATTCTATTTTCAAGCGCTAGCGGTTGAAAATACTACCAACACCAATGACATTCAACGATTGTCGTTGCTGGGCGATTCTGTTGATGGCCGCGCCTTACTTTTCGTGAGCAAATTGCCGCTGGTCGGGCTTGATATAGACCGGACCAATATGTCCGATGCGGACGTCGATACCATCTGTCGTTTTCAATTGTTGGAAACCCTGGGAATCGCTAACACCAAAATCACCGAAAAAGGGATAGCCAAATTGTCGAGTCTGCCTAACCTTATCGACCTGCAGATTGGCGGCCCGTTGCTGGATGATAAGACTTTGTCAGTAGTTTCCAAACTCGAAAAATTGCACAGCATCAATTTGCGTGATACCGAAAAGGTCACCGCCGCTGGTGTCACGAAATTGGCGGCGATTCCTGGGCTGGAGAGTTTAACTTTAAGAAATCTCAAGGTCGGTCCTGAGTTAATCGGCGCTGTGAGCGAGATTAAACAGCTTCGGCAACTGTACGTCGATGAGAATAAGTTTCCAGAAAGGGCATTTCAATCGCTTAAGCAATCCGGTCTAAACGAGCTCAAACTGCGGCGTTCGGTTCTAACTGACGAACACCTTGAGGAGATTGGTGAACTCAAATCACTGCGGTTTCTGGATCTGGAACAAAGCATAGGTTTTACGCAGGAAGGATTGTCCACATTTAGAAAGAAGCACCCGCAGTGCGAGATAACGTTGCTTTAGAGGTTGCGTCGCCAGCGTTTTTTGTAAGGCAGCGTTTGTTGTATGGGATCAGTCTAAAACGTTGTTGAATTCGACGAATGTTCGCTAACGTCACCCGCAAGCCCTGCGAAGCTTGAAAATGTTGATTCTAAACGATTGAATAATTCGTCTAATTCGTCTTCGGCGATAGTAAATGGTGGCGCGATCATGATGTGATCGCCCAGTACTCCATCGATAAATCCTGATCCTGGATAAACCAGTAGTCCGGCTTCTTGAGCCAGTTCTCCCAGAAGTTTGTGGGCTTTGAACGAAGAAGGAAACGGTTCTTTTGTGTCGCGATTTTTGACGATTTCGATGCCGGCAAGATAACCGCGACCGCGGACGTCACCCACGAAACCCCACTTTCGCAGAGCGTTTAGACGGCTGAAGAAGTTTTGTTCTTGTTGTTGAACGTGCTCGACGAGTTTGTTTTGATTCAAGTAATTGACAGCGGCCAATCCTGCGGCACACGAGGTGGGATGCCCGCTGTAGGTGAAACCATGCTCGAACACGCCGCTGCCGTTTGCAAAAGCTGAGGCGACTTTGTTGCTCGCGATCACGGCGCTCAAAGGTTGATAGCCAGCGGCCACGCCTTTGCCGATCACGATGATGTCCGGATCGACATCCCAGTGTTGCATGGCAAAGTTTTTACCAGTCCTTCCAAGACCGGTCATCACTTCATCGGCGATCAAGAGGACACCGTATTTGGTGCAGATCTCTCGGATGCGCTTCCAGTATGAGTGGCCTGGAACGGCTGCCCCGAGCGCCGCTCCGATAATTGGTTCGCCCAGAAACGCCATGACGTTTTTGGCGCCGAAGATATTGATCGCGTCTTCTAATTCGTTCGCTCGCGAAATGGAACAGCGTTCATCCGAACAGGGACCTGGTCCAAAGCCGCACTGGCAGCGGTAACGGAAGTCAGTGCGGATCAGAGCGGGCGGTTTTAGTATTGGCAGATACGGCTTTCTTCTTGCCAGGTGACCTGTGGCAGAAAGCGCACCCAGAGTGGCGCCGTGGTAGCCCGGCCATCTTGAGATGACGACGTGGCGCTCGCTTTCGCCCGACTCGATGAAGTGGCCGCGCGCCATTTTTAGCGCTGTTTCTACGGCTTCGGAACCGCCCGAGGCGAAATAGACACGACCGTTTTGGAAACTGCTTGGTGTCAACTTCAGCAGTTCGTCAGCCAGTAGGAGAGCCGGTTCGGAAAGAAACTGAGACGTGTGCGCAAACGGTGCGCGCGAAACTTGGTCTGAAATCGCGTTGGTAATTTCAGTTATGCCGTAACCAAGATTGGCTACCACGGCGCCGCTGCAGCCATCTAAATATGTCTTGCCTGAAGTGTCCGTAATCCAGACGCCGTTTGCGGATTGGATGACTGGATATTTTTTGTTGAAGTTACGAGGGAAAAATGCCGTCATGTTTTGGTTGGTGGGTGCAGTGTTCAAGCCTGTAATAGTCTATTGGACGTGGTTCTGACGATCTGGAATGAAGAGTCGAATAACGAAATTGGCATGTCCATCTGATTGACGAAATTGGAATGTCCAGCTGAATTGTCGAACTTGGAATGCCCATCTGAATTGACGAACTCGGAACGTCAGAAATAAGAACCATTTTTCTGACGAACAGAGCTGAAATTATCGCTTTAATAAGCACGGAATGTAAGTTGTAAGGCATCCAAAACGATGCCTCGAGTTGCGTTTGTTTTACTGGGCGCGATAGTTGAACGGCCGCCGACGGAAAACGACATAGTGGGCGCTTCGCCCACACATGTCGCTCCGCCCCGGACCGGAGCCCTTAATAATTTCAACCGCTAACGGTTGAAATCCTAGGGCTCCGGTGACAGCCTGTTGCGGTTTCGGGTTTGGTTTACAAGAGTTAAGCTGTCAGCGCCATCTCTTGAGCAGGGCCTCGCCGGCTGCTTTCAGCTCGGTCTGGGCGTTGGCGTCTAGTGCGTCTTCTGCGTAAATTGCCGGCTCGTTGGCACGCAGAAATTTGACGAGTTGGGCGTCGAGTAAGCGCGAATCGAGCTGGCCTGCCGGAACGGGACCGAGTTTGTATCGGGCACGCATGAGCCCATCGAGCTCCAGGTGTTTCTCCCTGGTGCAGGTTCCGTTTGCCACCAGAGCGAGCAACTCGGCGACACGTACACGGGCGTGGTCAACCGGTTTCGGTTGGCGCAGCCGTTTGATCAGCTGCAGGAATGCCACCGCCGACAGTGCGAGGAACAGCAGGCTCGCCAGTCCCAGAGGGATGGCGTGACGCAGCGTGTACCAGAGCACCGGAACGCGCGGATCGTCTCCTTCCATCAGGCTTGTGCGTCCGTCGTAGGTGTTGGACCAGTAGAGCGACAACGCCGGCAGCGTCAGGTCATGACGCTTGTCGTCCGCTCTCCAGCCGATTGAGCCTTCCAGCTTATGCTCGGGCTTGACCTTGAAGGTCTGCAGGTTGAGGCGGTACCGGTACGTGACCGAGCCGTCTTTCGCCTCTTTGGTTTTCACCTCGGGCTTGCTCACCAGCTCGTAGTCGCCGGTAATCGAGAGCGTTTTGCCATCAACGTCGGTGCCTGGTTGCTGGTGGATGAACAGGTCGACGACGATAAGATCGCCGATGTGGTGAGCGTAGTCGCGCTCCACCTTCAGCACCGCCTGTGGTGTGTTGTCCTTGACTGCGGCGAACTCGGGCCAGATGGTCCGATTCACCCAGGCGGTTGCTCCGAAGATTGCGGCAACCAGAAGGCTGGCGGTCGCAATCGTGATAATCAGTTTTTTCATGATTGTTTCCTCCTGCGCCACTGGTTGGTGGCGGCGAATGTCAGCACCAGGCAAACAAGAGCGCCGCCAAGCGCCCAAGGGAAGAGTTCGACTGAACCTGGCACCCGCGCCATCGAAGTCTTGCCGACTTGATCGAGCAGGTTGAGGTCCGAGGCGTTCTCGAGATGAATAAACTTGCCGCCGGCTTGATTGGCCAGGTTCTGCAGAAGCGAGGCGTTCATGCCCGACTTCTCGATTTGACCGTCGGTTTCCAGCCAACGCTTGCCGTTGTCCTTGAGCGCGATTGCAGCATCGTCGTCGGAGGCCAGCTTGCTGACCGGGATCTTGGAGGGCATGACGTTGCCCATGGCGACGACCACAACCTTGATGCCGCGTTTCTTTGCTTCGCTGGCGAATGCAGCCAGCTGCTCGGGTTTGTCGTCGTTGCCGCCGTCCGAGAAGAGGACGAGCAGGCGTTCGTGGTCGGCGGGCGAGTCGGCGTCGAACATGGCGAGCGCCAGTTCCAGCGCCTTAGCCATGCCGCTGCCTTCGCCCGGGGCACTCGAGATCGTCAAACCACGGTCTACCACCCACTTGAGAGCGGCGGCGTCGCGGGTGAGGAAGGCTTGCGGGAAGGCAGAACCGGCGTAGCTGACCACGCCGAGCTGATTGCCGTCCAGCTGTTTGATCACGCTGTCGAGCAGCATGTGACGAACCATCTCGAGGCGCGTGCCGGCGTCGTTATCGATTCCGGCCTTGCCTTTCTGCGGAATCGGCCGGCCCTGATTGGTGAGCAGGTGTTCCGGTTCGATCAGTTGCTTAGCCACTGCAGTTGGTGGCACTTTGCCTTCGTAGTCGAGTGCGGCCATACTGCGGCTGACGTCGACCACGGCAAGCACGTCGAAGGTTCCTTCGGCGATTGTCTTATCGCCGTTGGGAACAATCGGTCGGGCAAGCGCAAACAGAAGCAGCGCCGCCGTTAGCGCCGCCAGGGCAGCGCGGGCGAAGTAGCGCGAACCCGGCAGCGGCTGTGACGTCTGGGACAACAGATCCCATTGACCGAAAGCGCGGTGCAGAGCCTGCCGTCTTCGCCAGTTTACAAATACCAGAAGACCAGCCAGGATGGCGGCGACTGGCATCAAATACAGCATTTGTGAGTTCAGGAAATACATAGTCGCTCCTAAATTCTCGGCTGAGTTTTGCCGTCTTGAGGTTTCTTGCCGCCCTCGCCACCTTCGCCGCCCTGCATCTGGATCATCTCCAGGTTGTACTTGGCGGGCAGATGGTCAGGGTTGATCCGAAGCGTGTCTTCGTAGTTGGAGATCGCCTTGTCGAACTTCTCCTGCAGGTGGTAAGCCTTGCCGAGAAGGAAGTAGACGCGCTCCAGTTTCCAGCGGTCGGTTTTGCTGTAACGACCGCCCTTGTCGATGAGTTTCTCGAGTTCGAGCTCGAGCACTTTCGTGACCTCATCCAGACGTTTCTCGTCGTACGCTTTGGCGGCGCCGTTGAGAAGAATTTCGGTTTCGTCAGCGACGTAGCTGGTACGCGCCTGCCTGAGATTGTCCTGCGACAACGGCAAGGCGTATGTGAACAGCCCGTAGAAGCCGTAACCGAATGCTAAAGCGATAGCCAGGGAGAGTAGCAATCTCCCCAGAGTTTTGCTTGTTTTGCGCATAGGTCACCTGGTCAGAATGAAGATTTCTGAAACGAGAAGCAATCCCAGGCAGCCCAGAGCCGCCCAAGCGAAGTAGAAGAACACGTCATCACGTGTCTCCAGCTGCGAGATTGTCACCTCGGACTTCTCGAGCCTGTCGATCGTAGCGAAACAGTCGTTGAGGCTGGATGTATCCTCGACCCGGAAGATGTTGCCGCCGAATTTGTTGGCCAGCTTGATGATGCCGACTTCCTTCTGAGCGAGGGTTTCGCCTATGCCGACCAGGTACAACTTGATGTTGTTGGCCTTGAGGACCTCGATCAAACGGCGCTCTGTGTCGGGGTCGATATCGTCCTCGCCGTCGGTGACCAGAATCATCACTCGCGACTTGGCTTGACCGGACTCACGGAAGTGCTCGGCGGCCAGGTCGAAGGGACCGGGCGGGTTGCGTCCGAAGTTGGTGCCGGTGCCGAGGTTGTTCTGGATGAACTGCGCCTTGCGGTACAGCATCCGGAGGTCGTCGGTGATCGGCCAGCCGTAGCGCGGATGCGTGTCGAACAGGATGAGACCGATGCGGTCCCCGGTTTTGTTCTTCCAGCGATTCTCGATGAAGTCGAGCAGCGCCTGTTGGGTCGGGTGGATACGCTGCAGCTTGCCGTCCTTGGGAGGCACGAACTGCAGACCCTTGTGTTCGCGGCGGCGGTCGTTGAAGTCGGTCTTGAAGGCCAGCTCCGACGGCGTGTCGCGAGGTTCGAGTTTGCCCTTCCAGGGGAAGGTCATCGAGTAGGAGATGTCGACTGCCAGGATGATGTCTCGCCCTGGAATCTTCTGGTGAACCGGATCGCCGGGAATCTGCGGGCGGGCGAGTGCCACTGCCAGCAGTATCAAGGCGGAGGCGGCGAACAGAACCGGAAGGCTGCCGATAACTCGCAGTACCCGCGAGTTTCCGGCACTGAGTAAACGATGGTCCGAGTAGCCCAGGTAGCCCCTTTTCTTCAGGACGAAGATTAGAGGCAATAACAAGAGCGCGGCGAACCATAATGGTTGCGCGAAAGTCATAGTTAGAATCCTCCGGTTGCGTCGTTAAGGAGCTTCGGGTCGATCGCTTCAGGGTCGCCGCCTTCCTTTTCGGAAGCGACGGTTTTGCCGGTGGCGTCGTACTCGATGGTTTTGGTGACCTTGCCCTCGATATCGAGCAGCTTGACTCGCTCTAGCGTGCCGTCTTTGCGGATGATCTCCACGCGGTTGACGGTCGAAGTCTTCTGGTCGAACTGGAGAACACGCGTGGCCAGCCCGGTTTGCACCGAAACCTCCTCGACTTTGACCATGCTCCAGTTCTTTACCGTCTGGCGCAGCTTCACCTTGTCACCTTCGAAAACGGTGATGTGGGTTAAGCTTGCCGGCTTGCCGTCGTGTTCGCTGCGAGCCGTGACCTTGCCGTCGGGGGCAAAGGTTTCGCGGACGCTACTGTTGTCCAGGCGCACTCTGACGTCCCTCGAGGTGAGCCTGCCCTTCTCGTCGAAGGACTCGCTCCAGGAGTCGCCGTTGGCCTTGAACACGTTACGGGCAGTGCGCACGCCGCCCGAAAACATGCTGGTTTCCTGGTCGGCGTTGTCGAGCACGCGGGTTTCGATCTGGAGGTTGCCCTTGTCGTCGAATTGACGCTGTTCGGCTGCGACCAGACCGTCTTCGGTCATGATCACCTCGGACAGCAGTTTGCCGTTGCGCCCGAACTTCTGTTCGACCACGAAAGTCAGTTCGTCGCCGTTCCAGAGTTTGAACGAAGCTAGCGATTCGCTATCTTCGCGGAAGAGCTTCTCCTCGACCCGACCGTCCTTGCGGCGAATCTTGGAGTGCATGAGCTTGCCCTTCGAGTCCCACGTTTCATAAGTGAGAACGGTTTTGCCGTCGTCACCGTATGTGGTGCGCTGCTCGAGTTTGCCGTTGGCGTATTTGTGTTCCACAGACTGAAGACTGCCGTCCCACCAGCGCGTCGAGACGCCAGGCGGATCCTGAGTGACCTCTTTGTGGTAAAAGGTCGCGGCAACAAAAACTAGCATCAGAGCGCCCGTGAAGGCGCACCATTTAAGATTCATGATGTTCCTCACAGGGTTGGAGCCTGAAGTTGAGTCAACACGCGAAGCGAGGCGGTGTCGCCTTCATCGGTGCTGACGACGATCGATTTTGCCCGGCAATCTTTGAGACGCTGGAGCACACCGGCTTCGCGCAGCTTGAACTGGGCCGCGTGTTTGCGAGCCCGGCCGCGCGTTACCCAGACGTCGCGAACAACGCCGCCTGCGTCCTGCACCGTGTAGAGCACAGGCAGTAAGCCGACGTCGGGGAGTTCGCGTTCACGCCGGTCTTGCACGTACATGGCGATCAACCGATGCTTGCGGCCGGCACGCTTGAGGGCGTCCCAGTCGGCTTCGGTGGTGTTGATGAAGTCAGACACGATGAACACGATAGACGGGCTCCGGGGCAGGGTAGCGAGGCTCTTGGCCAGTCCGCTGTGCTCGCCTGGACGTTGTTTCTCGCTCGACTTCAGGACGTTGAGGATGACCGGCAGCATCATCGAAGCGGACGAGCCGCTCTTGATGCGCCTCTCCACTCCGTACTGCGAGTAGCTCACGTGCGCCACCGGGTCGTGCGTGGTGGACAGCGACCGCACAGCACAAGCAGCCAGTTCGGCCGCCAGGATGCGCTTGGTCACTCGAGTTGAGCCGAAGTTCATGGTGGACGAAACGTCGCAGAGAACCGTACTTTTGACGTGCGCTTCTTCTTTGAACAGTGCCACCAATACGTGCTGACCGCCTGTCATGGCGGTAGCATTCCAATCAATTGTGCGCGGATCGTCGCCTGGCACGTACAGTTCGTGCCCATCGAAGTCGTCGCCGTCGCCCCGGTGAATCGAACGCCTGTCGCCAGGAAGCCGCTGATGCGACTTCAGTCTGCCGACCGGAATTTTCACCGCAGCCACTCGACGCGCAATGTCGCGAACGATCCCCATGGTTTTTGGGTCTGTTTGCATAATGCACATCTCCGTTTTGAATAGAAAGACGCCCTGAGCGGGGCGCCTGTTCAGGCGGCCACGGGGACGTACTGGTCATCAGCCTTGCTGAACTTGACGTGCTTGACGATCGAGGCGACTGCCTGATCTGACGTCTTGCCATCGGCTGCCGCTTCGAACTTGAGGGCGACGCGGTGTCGAAGCACCGGCAGCGCCACTTCCTGAACGTCTTCGGGCAGCACATAGGCGCGACCTTTGACGGCGGCAAGCACGCGGGCGAAACCGCGCAGAGCGAGCTGTCCGCGAACGGAGCTGCCCACTTCGATCATGTCCTTGAAACCGCCATCCTGCTTGGCGACATCGGCATGTTCTGCCAGGTCGGGGCGGGTGGCGCGCACGAGGGCGACGATGTACTGTTTGGCGGCAGGCGACACGAAGACGCCCTTCTTGATCGCCTGGCGCAGCTCGACGATCTGTTTGACGGAAACGACGGGCTGAACCACGTTCTGCGGGTCACGCTCGTCGAGCGCTTCGTTGGAGAGGATGGCTTCCTCTTCTTCGGCAGTGGCGTACGGAACGATCAGCTTGCCGCCGAAACGATCCACAGCCGCTTCCGGAAGCGGATAGACACCTTCCTGCTCGATCGGGTTCTGCGTCGCCATGACGAAGTACGGATCGGGCAGCGCGAACTCGCGACCGGAGATGTAGATGCGGCGCTCCTGCATGCCCGAAAGCACAGCCGAGAGCGTCTTGCCGGGGGCGCGGTTGATTTCGTCGACGAGGACGAAATTCTTGCCGATCATCGGACCTTCTTCGAAATCGAAACGGCCGGTCGACGGGTTATAAACTTTGACCCCGACGAGGTCCATGGGCTTGACGTCGGCGGTCATCTGGATCCGGACGGCCTGCGAATCGCTGACGGCGCGCTGGAAAACTTCGACAAACAAGGACTTCGCCGTGCCGGGAAGACCTTCGAGGAGAACATGCTGGTCTGCGAGCAGAGCGGCAATCGAGAGACGCTTGATGTCGGCGTAACCGATCACGACCTTGTTCATTTCGCCAATCAGGCGGGAAAACACATCGCTAACGTTCTGGTTAATCATGTGGAATGTTCCTTGCTTCAGGAGTGGGTGCGCTTTTTGCGACCCGGGTTGCGGTATGAGGCTCAAGGACCTCGGTAAGAAACGAGCCAACCTCCAGTCCCGAAGGACTGACACTTCTAGAACGAGCTCAAGCCATCTCCGGAAAGCCCTGCAGGCTGACGCGAAGAAGACAGGCAGACAACTTCAGAACGAAGTTCTCTGTTTGTACGGAAGTACAAAAGCTATTCTTGGCGCTTGTGATCTGGATTTGATTCGGGGCGCTGGGTTCAAAAAGTTTTGGGTTGAGAGACGTTTTTTAAACTAGTGGTATTGGAGGGCACTTAACAACAGGTCTATGAAAGTGATCTTGTGCTCATAAATTCTAATAATTCTGACTCTGTGGACGTCTGAGGGCTTACCCTGCGGGGATGGTTGCCAAGGTGATCTGGATCTTACTTCTTGGCGACCTCATCACGGCTAGCGCGAAGACTGGGATTTTTGTTATTTGATATTGCGAGTAGCGGCTGTCAAGTGTCAAGATTTGTCACGGGTGGCTCGTTGTGCGTGGTTGTCACGAGTTTTGCGGTAAAGGCGCTGAGAGTGGATTTTGTTTTTCAACTGCTAACGGTTGAAAATATTCCGCCACAGTTTCTCTAGCTATTGACAATTGCCTCTCGTTTGCTGCGCGAGTTCGTACACAATCCGGCGGGCGCGACTGTTAAGCCGCAACCAGCAGCGCGTTTAAGGTTTGTTGAGAAACGTTTCGAGGCCATTTTTTGCAAAACGTAAGCAACCTGGAGGCTCATTCCACGTAGTTGTTCTTGATAGTTATTACTGTCAACCAAATCTCCCTTTTTACCTGAAAATTTCTTAGAACAGCCTGCAGAATCTACCCCCGCATTTCTTTCTGAAGCATCACGTGCTTTCGGGGAGACTGGGTGATACTGCGTCTGGTTGCGTCTTGGGTTTGTCAGGTCGAGAGCGAGCAGGTTGAAACATCAACAGTTTGTGACAACGAAAGGAAACTAACCATGTCCAGCAAGAATCCGCTCGGTGACCGCGGCAAGGCTTCGGAAGACGCCTGGATTCGCGAACAGGAAAGACTGGCTCGCGAGAAGGCCAAGAGCGAAACCAACGTCGGCGAGAAGAAGAAGGGCTGCAGCTGCAAGAAATCGGGCGGAGTGGGCGATTGTGCCTGCAAGAAGTCCGGTGGCAGCTGCGGCGCCTGAAATTCGAACCATCAACTGAACAACTGGCGCCAGGGCTGAACTCGGCTCTCGTCCGCTAAGCTCGCAAGTGAATTGGCGCTTCCTGTGCCGGTTTGCTTGCAGCGCCAGTCGTTTTCAACAAGAGAAATCCATAGAAGGCAGGACAATGTCCTCGAAGAATACGCGTGCACGCGACTCGTTCATGATTGCTTTGGAACGCGGTAGCCGCATGCAGGGTCAATCTGCGACGAATAACGCAGTGGCCCGCGGTCTGAAAGCGATCGGCACCAGCCTGATTGCTTCTCAGTTTGGTCTTTTCGCCGACCAGCTGGCAGCGCTGACCGACAAGGTCGAAGTGCTGCTCAAGGGTGACAAAAATGTGAGCATCAAGTGTGAGCTTGTTGTTCCAGGAGTGACGTTCGACACTTTCGGCACAGTCTTTCTCAAGGCTGATGGCGCGATGGTCGTAGACGGCATTGGCAGCAAGGACAAAAAGCAGCTCGACACCTATCGCATCCCCGTCGTTCTCGACGTGGCGGTGCTCAAGGATCCGGCGGTTTTCGTCAGCGAGATGCGAGTCTTGATCGACAAGCTCTACGCTGCCGGCGAACGTTCCCTGGCTTCCAAATAACCACAAACTTGGTGGAGGCGCTCTTTTTCAGAGCGTCTCCACTCTTTTGTTTTTGCACCCTGATTTATTCATGCATATAGTAAAGCTCCGATCCTTGGACTATTCTCCGATCGCCGGTAGTGGTAGCATAATTCGGCGCGAAGCGAGCCTGCTGTCTGGTTTAATCTTTCCAGAGCGGAGACTCGCTAAATTTTTCGGCGCGATACCGATTTGCTCAGAACACAGTACCTCTCTTGCATTGCGAGAA
>Ga0163149_10001794_pt1 | contig 27034 bp, 22 predicted proteins | sample OliLakLV19MP5G1_FD_148604 | JGI IMG/M metagenome (GOLD analysis project Ga0163149, IMG submission 148604) | Freshwater microbial mat bacterial communities from Lake Vanda, McMurdo Dry Valleys, Antarctica - Oligotrophic Lake LV.19.MP5.G1 | ecosystem: Environmental > Aquatic > Freshwater > Lake >... | reverse complement strand
GAATTATGTAATCCATTTATATTATTCTGTAAACTTTATTTCCTTAATAGTTCTCATCTTTGTTACAATAAATATTCTAAAAAAACAAACCTATGTCAAAGAAAATAGAAAAAAAGACTATGAGCAAGGCGAAAAGTCTTGGTGCAAAAAAAGCAAAGAGTTCCGCATCTAAAAAAACAAAAAAGGGTGTGGTAAAAAAAGCAAAAACCATATTAAAAACGAAAACAAAAAAGAGAATTGTTAAAAAGATTATCAAAAAAATAGCGATTAAACCCGCTAAAAAGGCAATTACTAAAAAATCAATAAAAAAACCTGCGGCAAAAAAAGCAACGCCCAAAGCTATTCGTCCTGCAGGCAAAAAAATTGTTACTAAAAAAATAACGAAACCGATATCTATAAAAAAAGTAAAAAAATCGATACAGCCTAAAGCAAAAGTTAGTCCTCAAAAAGAAACAAAAAAAGGCCCAGTAGAGAAAACAAAAAGTCTGATTAAAACAAGTACATCTGGAGAAGACATGCATTTTATCCCTCAGCAGACAGAACATCATCCTGCTACGACACTTGAAATACATGCGGCAGAAAATAATTTTCATCACAAAGAGGAAGTTGCTTTTCATCAAGAAAACAATAAAATAAAGCAAGCATTGCCTTCTCGCAAAACGTTTAAACGATTTAACCGCAACAGATAATATTCTATTGTCATTCACTATTCTGTACATACAACAAAAAAGCCCTACAGAGATGTAAGGCTTTTTTGTTAATGATCTGTTTCGTCCTGAAATATTTTGTCACACAACTTAAAAGACCGAATGAATCAAAATAAAAAATTTGCAACTTTCTAAGAATCTATTACACGATTCACACTTTCTCGGATTGCAGATAAAAAACATTTGATAACTATTCTATCTTTGTAAAATTATTATGCTACTTTTTCACAAAACAAAAACAACCCTTTTTCTTTTCTCATTATTGTTTAACTCGGTGTGCGTTGATGGACAAGAACTTTTGGCAACTAAAGTAGACGAGGCGATTGTTTCTACATCTGACAGAACTTATGTTTCTTTCGGGCAGGGATTAGGACAATATAAAACTCCTTATAAGTTAAAACGTTTGAATCCTTTGGTTTTTGAAGGGCAAATTTCTCCCAATTTTTTTCTAAAACTATCAAAAAATAGAAATACCGGTGTTGCCTTTTTTCCAAAAATAGTCATCCGAATGTATGATGAAAAAAGTTTGCCTGTAAAAACACCCAGCTACATGCCGAACATGTTATTCTATCATCAGATCAGATGGCCTTTCCAAAAAAAACTTTACCACTCTTTCAAACCGGAGAATCAGTTATTATTTATAACGTATCGCATCAGTCATCATTCCAATGGTCAAAATGGGAGTTATTTTATTAACGAAAGTGATAGTGTAAATTATACAAATGGTAATTTTTCGTCAAATTCCGTTGAGATTGCTTTGAGCTGGTCGGCAATAGATTCAAATGAGATTGGAAAATCATTTATGAATGGCAGGATTGCTTATGAACGGCAGTTGGATTTGGAACGGGAGCAACAAATGAAGAATACCTATTATTATGACAAACTCACCTTAGAAACTCATATTATTTATTCAGAAAAAATAAAAGTATACATTACTTATTCTTTTATGTGGGGCACACGAGCATTCGGTGTAAGAAATTCACTGGATGTTTTTCTTGTAGTGAAGCCCTCACGCAGGTTGACAAATTTTTCGGTATTCTTAAGAGGTTATGCCGGTCCTGATTATTACAATATTTATTATGAAAACAAACTAAGAGCAATGACTGTAGGAATCATTGCTGACCCCTTGAGCATTCCTGTTTTTAAAAAACGCAAGAAGGGTACTTAATTTTCGTGAACACTGTTATATCGTCCAAGTATTTTTTCCGCGAATGAGCGCATCCAAATCACCTTTGCCTTTACTTTCAATTGCTTCTGCAATTTGAGCATCCAATGCATCTTCATAACAAAAACGGTCTTCGGTATAAAACACGCCAAATGGACGAGGCAATGGATTTTCATCCGCAGGTGTATTGAAAAATCGAACCAAAATATTTGCTTTCACCTGATCTTTTTCATCGTGAATCCATAAATCGTTTGTTGACACATCAGCAATATTTACTACAACAGGTTTAAATCCATCGAGCTTAATTCCTTTATCTGCATTCTCTCCAAAAATTAATGGTTTCCCCTGTTCAACCATTAATGTATTTAATTTTTTTGTTCCTTTTTCTGTAAACACTTCAAAAGCTCCATCGTTAAATACATTACAGTTTTGATAAATTTCTACCATAGATGTTCCTTTGTGCGCATTTGCTCTTTTTAAAATTTCGCGTAAATGAATTGGGTCACGATCCATTGAACGTGCAACAAATGTGGAATCGGCACCAAGACATAAAGCTAATGGATTAAATGGATGATCTATTGAGCCCATTGGTGTTGATTTAGCCACAGTTCCTATTGGAGATGCTGGTGAATATTGTCCTTTTGTTAAACCATAAATTTCGTTGTTGAACAACAATACATTCACATTAAAATTTCTGCGCAATAAATGAATCAGGTGATTTCCACCAATGGATAAAGCATCGCCATCACCGGTAACAATCCACACGCTAAGATCAGGGCGCGTTGCTTTCAGTCCGCTTGCAACAGCTGTTGCACGACCGTGAATACTGTGCATTCCGAATGTTTCCATGTAATAAGGAAAACGAGATGAACAACCGATTCCGGAAACAAAAACTATTTGTTCACGCGGAATACCTAACTCAGGCATAACCGTTTGTACTTGTTTTAATATTGAGTAATCACCGCAACCCGGGCACCAACGGACTTCTTGATCGGTGACAAAATCTTTGGGTGATAATTTAATTTCTGTTGTTGTCATTTGTAATAATATTCTCTATCGTTAAAGTCATTCCGCACTACGACACGGAATCTGCCTGTTAATAATTCTGCTTATCTTCATGAGATCCCGTGTCGTGGCACGGGATGACTGTCCTGAAAAATACTACTTCAACATTTCAATAATTTTATTCTTAATCTCCTCACTCGAAAAAGGCATTCCTTGAATTTTATTTAATCCTTTTGCATCGATAAAATATTTGTCACGAATAATTTTTATTAATTGTCCGTTATTTAATTCAGGGATAAGCACTTTATCATAATTCTTTAATACTTCTCCTAAATTTTTGGGAAATGGATTTAAATATTTCACATGTGCGTGTGATACATCATGCCCTTCGGCAATGGCTTCACGAACAGCAGTTTTAATAGAGCCGTATGTAGAGCCCCAACCCAGAATTAATAATTTTCCTTTCGTAGTTCCATTATCAATTGTTTGCAAAGGAATATACTCTGCAATTTTATCCACTTTCGCTTGACGTAACTTTACCATCAACTCATGATTTTCTGGATCGTAGGAAATATTTCCTGTTTCGTTTTCTTTTTCAATACCTCCTACTCTATGCTCCAATCCTTTTGTTCCGGGGATTGCCCATGGTCGTACTAACTTTTCGTTTCGTTTGTAAGGTAAAAAAGTCTCCCCTGCTTTCAATTCGTTTTTTGCAAACGTAACTTTTAAATCCGGTAATTCTGCTGCTGTTGGAAATTTCCAAGGCTCCGAACCATTTGCAATATATCCATCACTTAAGAAAAATACAGGAGTCATGAATTCAACTGCCAAACGGCAAGCTTCAAAAGCTCCGAAAAAACAATCGGAAGGTGTATAAGATGCAACAATAGGAACAGGTGACTCACCATTTCTTCCATACATTGCTTGCAACAAATCTGATTGCTCTGTTTTTGTAGGAAGTCCTGTACTCGGCCCACCTCTTTGCACGTTCACAATCACTAAAGGAATTTCAAGCATCAATGCCAATCCAATAGCTTCACCTTTTAATGCAATGCCAGGTCCGGATGATGCGGTTACTCCCAATGCTCCACCAAATGATGCTCCAATAGCAGAAGTGATTGCAGCAATTTCATCTTCCGCTTGAAACGTTTTTACTCCAAAATTTTTATGTTTTGAAAGTTCATGTAAAATATCAGAAGCAGGAGTTATCGGATATGTTCCGTAATATAAAGTAAGTCCAGCCTTTTGACTGGCAGCGATCAACCCCAATGCAGCCGCTTGATTTCCCATAATACTGCGGTATGTTCCTTTTGAAACAGGTGCTGGTTTTACTTCATAGCGGTTCATTGGTGTTTCCACCGTATCACCATAATTATAACCTGCTTTCAACACTTTTACGTTGGCATCAATTAATTCCGGACGGCTCTTGAATTTCAATTTTAAAAATTCGATGGAGTTATCAAGCGTACGATTGTACATCCAATAAATATATCCGAGCACAAACATATTTTTTGAGCGGTCCATTTCTTTTGTTCCTAATCCGGAATCCGCCAAAGCAGTCCGCGTAATTTTTGTCACATCAATTTCGTGAACGATATATTTTTCGAGTGAATTATCTTTTAATGGATTTACTCCATCAGGATATTTTGCAAGTTTTAAATTTTTAGGATCAAAACCATCGGTGTTTGCTATAATCACTCCCCCAGCTTTTAATTGTTTGATGTTTGCTTTTAAAGCCGCGGCATTCATGACAACTAAAACATCGCAAGCATCACCAGCAGTAAAAATCTCTTCACTGCCAAAATGCAGTTGAAAGCCTGAAACACCTGCTATTGTTCCTTGCGGAGCACGGATTTCGGCCGGAAAATTAGGAAATGTACTGATGTCGTTTCCGTACAATGCAGCAGTAGTCGTAAACTGAGAGCCGGTGAGCTGAATACCATCACCTGAATCTCCTGCAAAAAGGATAACTACTGCTTTTTTTATTTCTGTTGTCATTTGTTAATTTTCTTGTTAACGTCATTCCGTGCTACGACACGGAATCTGCTTATTAATCATACTGCTCATCATCATGAGATCCTGTGTCGCGGCACGGGATGACGACTTCTGACAAAATTACACTAAAGTAAAAAGGTTTCCCCAATCTTGGAAAAACCTTTTAAATACGTATTGTTAATATATATTAAAAATCAATCCAGGCAAGCATTACACTTACAGCACATATAGCAACACATTGGCATATTTTGAGCAGATTGAATCATTTTGTTTTCCTTAATTTCGATTACTCCGAAGGAGTCCCTTCGGGACAAATGTACAGAATATTGTTATTCTGGCAACAAAAACTTGATTTGTAGGAAGAAAATGGCTTATTTTGTTCTAATGAAGAAATTGTCGCTTTTTATCACTCTTGTACTTATTTCCTCCTCAGCAGTATTTGCTGGAGGTTTTCAAATAAACTTGCAAGGTCAAAAACAAACAGGAATGGGTCATGCAGGCACAGGATTGTGTTTGGACAATGCAAGCATTTTGTTTAATCCTGGAGCTCTTTCTTTCTTGGATTCATTAAAAGGAATATACATTGGAGCAAGTTTTATTATGCCCAAAAGTACTTATGCCGATTACGCTACACGTTACACTGCACATCCGGTAAAACACATTGGAACACCCTTTACCATTTATGCCAATTATCAATTTAAAAAAGCAAAAAAACTGCACGCGGGATTGGGTATCTATACTCCTTTTGGCAGTAAAGTGCAATGGGAAGACGATTGGAAAGGTCAGTTTTTGATACGTGAAATTGATTTAAAAACCATTTTTATCCAGCCAACTGTCTCCTACAAAATTAACGATAAGATTGGTATTGGAGTTGGATTTGTTTATGCGACCGGAAGTTTTGCATTAAGAAAAGGCGTTCCTATTCAAGACTCACTTGGAAATTATGGTGAAGGAACATTGCAGGGAAAAGCTAGTGGTTATGGTTTTAATGCAGGAATTTATTTCAAAGCATCCGAAAAAATTTCAATCGGAATTGATTACCGTTCCGAAGTAAAAGTGGCAGTGAATGGTGGCAGTGCAGAATTTCAAGTAGCAGAATCTGTTGCTCAATATTTTCCATCCACAACCTTTAAAACACAAATTCGGTTACCTCAGGTGGCTACTTTGGGATTAGGTTTTACTCCAAACAATAAATTAAAATTGGCTTTTGATGTAAATTTTGTGGGCTGGAAATCTTATGATTCTTTAATTATTGATTTCGAAGAAAACACGGATAAATTAAAAGATATTCATTCGGCTCGTATGTATAAAAATTCTTACATCTTTCGTATAGGAGCGCAATACAAATTAAACGAAAAATGGACGGTACGTTTAGGAACATATTACGATATGAGTCCAGTTCAAGCAGGATATTTAACACCTGAAACACCCGATGCAGATAAGTTAGGAATTACAGCAGGCGCATCGTTTAGCGTCACAAAAAAATTACATATTGATGCTTCTTTCCTTTACATTGAAGGAAAAAAACGCAGCGATACAAATCTGGAAACTGATTTTTCTGGGACTTACAAAACCAGAGCATTGGTTCCGGGTGTAAGTTTAGAATATGTTTTTTAATTTTTTTATTTGAGTAGCATTCGTATCTTTAACATAAATCCTAATAATAAAACTACACAATGAAAAAACTTTACTTATTTATTGCCGGAGTATCTATTTTGGCATCATCTGCATTAAATGCACAATGCGTGGGCAACCGCTATCACGATTATGTTTTCCCTCTTACGCCAACTAAAACTGCAGATGTTGTTTATGGAAGCAATACTAGAGAAACAGGAACAACACAATCCTTACTGATGGATGTTTATCAACCAACTGGAGATGTTTCAACATCAAGAGCAATAGTAATTGTTGCGCATGGTGGAAGTTTTATCGGTGGTTCAAAAACAGGTACGGATGTAGTTCCATTGTGTAACGACTTGGCAAAACTAGGATACGTTGCGGTTTCGATGGAATATCGTGTGGGTATGAATAACTTTCCTTTCCCTGGCCCGGATTCATCAGATGCTACAGAATCAGTAATGCGCGCTGTTCATGACGGAAGAGCTGCTGTTCGTTATTTTAGAAAAAATGCACGCATTGGTGGAAACACATATAAAATTGACACCAATAATATCTTTTTCGCAGGCGTTTCTGCAGGAGGATTTATTGGATTGCACATGGCTTATTTAGATCAATTGGCAGAATATCCAAATTATATTGACACTCTTGGACAACCTGGATTAATGGGAGGTGTAGAAGGATTGAGTGGTAGTCAAGGTTACCCTTCCGAAGTAAAAGCGGTTGTTAATATTTGCGGAGCAATTGGAGATACAGCTTGGATTAAACCAGGCGATGAACCTGTATTAAGTTTCCATGGAACTAATGACAATACTGTTCCTTACGGTTCTGCAATCATCGTTCTTTCCGGTTTTTATCCTTTGTTAGAAGTTGATGGAAGTTCTACCGTTCATGAACAAGCAAACATATTAGGAATAGAAAATTGTTTTGTAACATGGGCAGGACAAGATCACGTTCCTGAAGTGGGAACCAGTGCTTCGGCAATAGCGCATTATGATTCTACCATTACCATTACACGAAACTTTTTAGAACATTATACTTGTGGAGTTGCTTTAAATTGTAATTATACTGCAACACCTGCTTTAGGATTAGATGATCTTTCTGCAGAGGCAGCTTTTGTTATTTATCCAAATCCAGCTAATACTTCAGCTACTGTGGATCTCTCTCAATTTAACGGATATGAAGTTGCTATTGAATTGTATGATGCTTTAGGTCGTCAAGTAATAAATGTTGGAGGAATTAAAACCGATACTTATATTTTACATCGCAATAATTTACAAAGCGGCATCTATTTTATGAATGTTGTTGTGGATGGAAAAAAATTCAGCAAGAAAATTATTTTTGAATAGGATTATTTGAAAAGATAAAAATAAAGATCCCGCTCCGTCAATTACGGAGCGGGATTTTTATTTGAAAGGTTCTCGACTCCACTCGAACTGACAATTAATTAACGAGTGCGATTTTTTATTTGGTTAGTTCTCCACTCGAACTGACACTTACATTACGGAGCAGGATTTTCCCTATCCCTTCTCTCTCAACACTTCAATAAAAGGCTTATTCTCAATTTTGCTTTCTAGCCACGAAATGAAATCAAAATGTTCAATAATCTTTGCTTCAAATTGATTTTTTGTAATCTTCAATAAATCTGCTTTCAATTCTTTAAATACACTATCCTTTTTTGAGTTTGCCGTAAACAAACTTGTCTGCATAAACCTAAGAATAGCATCTTCCGTCTTATACATTCTCTTCGATTTGTTTAAAAAACGCTGCGTAGAGCGCATTAAATAAGGCAATTGCTCCTCATTCCCTAACTCATAATGAATAATCAAGTTAAATATCTTAGCAAAAGCAAAGTCGTCTTCTTTTTGTGATTCAATAGATTCATTTAATTGCTTGTTGTTCCATTTCAAGGCTTCTGAATAATTGCCAATACAGAAATAAAAATTGGTGAGGGTTAGCAACAACTGAGTTTTATATTGCAAGGGAACAACATTTTGAGCAATGAAAACTTGTGCTTGATTTGCTATTCGTAGTCCATCACTGTATTTTTTGACAAACAAGGCTCCTCTCAATAAATTACAATGTGCAATGGCGATGTAATTATCCAAATTCTTTTTATCTACCAAACTTAAATTCCAAGTTTGCATATCCAAAAGCTTGCTCATCGTTTCTTCCGCTTTTTCAATTTCTTTGCTCGCACACAAAATCAACACGAAATTCCCCAAAGTACTATAATACATGCCTTTCCACTCAGAAATTAATTCAGGGTGAGATTCGAAATTTTTGAGCATCAACTCTAAGTGATACTTTGTTTTGTGAATCTGGTTTGTTCTTTCATAATAAACCAAATAAATATTATGGTAGAAATGATTGTCTTCAAACCCGGATGGTTCATTCTTTTTATGCATTAAAGGATTGAGGATAATCTTCTCCCAATCTTTTTTTATGTACTGATTTCTTACCATACCATCTGTTAACAACATCATAGACTCTTGAGCAAGTTGCTGATACTTTCTCTTCAGGATTATTTTAGCTGTCAACCTTTCATATTCATTTAAAAGTTCTTTGTCAGAATAATCTGATTTATACTTCCAGATTTTATTTAGAATTTCTATGGCAATCTCATGTTTTTGATGTCGTATAGCAAGAGACTTTGCTTTCTCCAACCTTCTGGTTTTTAATTTTTGTAATCCTTTTGAATGAAATATTTCCGCATCTGCAACAAGTTCACGAATTTCACTATCGATTGTTTTTCCTGAATGATGGAAGCGTAATGTTTTCAAAACAATTTCTAGCAAATAATTTTTCACTCTAGGAAGCGGTGATTTTATTTTTTCTATTTTGAAAACCAATTTAATCTTTTCTTCATTATATTCCTTTTGAGCGGCTATTAATTCAAACAGCCGAAGATGGGACTTATCTCCATCTGAATAATAGTTCGCAAAAAGAGTGAAACTTTTTTTCTCCCCTTTGTTAAGCGATTTTATCAATTCAAACAGGTCTGTTTCGACTTTTCTTGACATTGTATTTGTAATTAATTAATACCTTAAATAGCTATTAAATTTATGCTAAAATACGATTTTATATCAAATATAGCATTTTATGATTGTAATTAATAAAAAACTTTGAATTGCTTTAAGCTCCACTCTAGTCTAAATTTGAATTAAATTAAAAAGCCCGACAACCATGAAAACAAAAATGAGAAACAACGTGAATCCTATTGCAGACTTAACAAAAATAGAATTTGTAATGCTGGTTATATTTTAATTTTTAATACAAATTATCATGAGAAATAAAATAACAAAAACACTTTTTACAAGTGCATCTCTCTTTTTGGGATATGTATGTACTGCACAAACAAAAGTTTTGTTTCTAGGAAACAGCTTTACCTATATGTACGATGTACCTGCTCTTTTTGCTGGAATGGCTAGCTCTGCAGGAATCTCTGTTTTTGTTGATGAAAACACACAAGCAGGAATGGCTGTTGCAAACGAATCAATTATCGGTCATGCAAGCGATGCTGTTTCTCAAGCAAAAATTGTTTCTCAGGATTGGGATTATATAGTTGTTCAAGATAACCAAGGAAATTATGTAAACACTATTGGTTCGCTTCCTTCAGCTTGTGGCAATGCCAATGTAACACTTTACAATCAAATTAAAGCGAACAATCCTTGCACTCGTATCATTTATACAGCTGAATGGGGACCGGCTGGTGGTGTTTATTCTGGTGACAACACTATCAATTGTATCAATAGAATTCATGGCAACATGCTTTTTTTAAATGATAATATTGGAAATGAAATTGTTTCTCCAATTGGAAAATCATGGATTACTTCTTTCTCCTCTTTACCAAGTGTGAATTTATATTATTCTGACAATGTTCATCCATCACTGGAAGGATGTTATTTAACAGCTGCAACACTTTTTACTACTATTTTCAAATACAATCCAACTGCTTTAAGCTATACGGGTGGAGTAAGCTCTACTACTGCAAGTACAATGCGATCAATCGCCTATTCAACGGTTACTAATCCAAGTTACATGTCAACTACTGATCTTGGTTCTTATACACCAACCATTTCGGTAGCAGGAAACATATTGACGGCAAGTGGCTCATATTCAAATTATCAATGGTATTTTAATGGTTCTCCTGTTGGAATAAATTCAAATACCTATACCGCAACGGCTTCAGGGATGTATCAGGTTGAAGTAACGAATGCTTCTGGATGTTTAATGCGCTCTTTTACAAAAGATGTAACTCTTATAACAACGGGAATAGCAGAAACAAGTACAACTGATTTTGAATTAATTCCTTTATCAAACAATGCATTTGATTTGGTGTCGACTGAAAATGGGTTGGTTACCATTTATGATATGCAAGGGAAATTGCTACAGTCTGTTGAAAAAACGGATGCTCATGTGTTTATTGATTTATCAGCTAATTCCGAAGGGGTTTATCTTGTTAGTTTGATTAATAATAAGACCAAAACATGTAAAAAAATTATGCTCTCTAAATAAATCGGGAAATGAATCGTATCGTTATAAAGATTTTAAAACGATACGGTTGTTCCTTTTTCATCAACAACTAACTTCATATTTCGTCCGAGAGGTATAGCTAAATTTTTATCAATATGTCCGGCAGGGAAATTAAAACAAACTGGGTAGTTGTATTCTTTCACAGCATCTAAAATAATTTCCTCAGCCGTTTTCCCGAAAGGAATCTGATTGTCTTTCATATCGGTCATCCCTCCTACAATCAAACCAGCCAAATCAGCCAATTTCCCGTAACGTTTCAAACTTACCATCATTCTATCGATGTGATATAAATATTCATCAAGATCTTCGATGAATAAAATTTTTCCTTTTGTATGAATACTGGAAGCGCTTCCTGTTAATGCATATAACAAAGATAAATTTCCACCAACTACTTGTGCTTCTACTATACCTTTTTTATTCAACGGATGGTTTTGTATTTCATAATTAAATTTTTCTCCGAACAATACTTTTCGTATTATCTCAACAGCTTCTGTATTTACCGAAAAATTTATCGGCATAGTAGCATGCAAGGTTTCAATTCCGAAATTATGAATGTGAGAATGTAAAACAGTAATATCGCTATAGCCAATCACCCATTTAGGATGTTGTTTAAATTTTATAAAATCCAATTGATCAATAATGCGCATGGTTCCGTAACCACCACGGGCTGAAATAATCGCTTTGATTGAATCATCGTCCAAAGCAGTTTGCAAATCGGCAGCGCGTTCTGCATCCGTTCCAGAAAACTGATGGTCTTGGTTAAAGATATTTTTGCTCAACACCACTTCTAATCCCCAAGTTTTAAATATATCAATAGCAGGTTGAAGTTCCTGCAGGGAAATTTTACGTGCAGAAGCTATAATGGCAATTTTATCTCCTTTTTTTAAATGTGCTGGTTGAATTAAATTCATTTTAAGATTATTTATCTGTAAAAGTAATCGGATATTTGTAGAATGTCAAAAACAGATATACTTTCCCCTACTGATATAACAAAGCTAATCAAAACTTTTTATGATAAGCTACTCGGAAGTTCGATAAAACACCATTTTGAACATTTGGATTTAGAACATCATTTGCCTCGCATTGAACTTTTCTGGAATGCCACACTTTTTCCCGAACATGCCTATGCTCAAAATTTAATGGAACGCCATGGTAAACTCGACTTACATAAAGAAGATTTCAAAGTATGGTTGTCCAACTTTTGGGAAACTGTAGACGAGCATTTTAGCGGCCCCAATGCCGACATGGTTAAAAACAGAGCATCTAGTATTGCTTATATTATGCAAAAGAAGCTTCTCAAGGATTAATTTTTATCTTTGTAAGCCTTTTCAAAGAAGCAGCAATTTTAAACAGATTATGACATTTAAAAGACATTTAGTTACAGCCGCATTACCTTATGCAAATGGACCCGTTCACATTGGTCATTTGGCAGGATGTTATTTGCCTGCTGATATTTACGTTCGTTACTTGCGCTCAAAAGGCGAAGATGTGAAATTTATTTGCGGATCAGATGAACACGGAGTTCCTATTACTATAAAAGCCAAAAAAGAAGGAATCACTCCTCAGCAAGTAGTAGATAAATATCACAAAATGATGGGCGACTCGTTTAAAGAGTTTGGCGTTTCTTTCGATATTTATTCTCGTACGTCTTCGAAGACACATCACGAAACAGCTTCTGAGTTTTTTAAAAAATTGTATGATAAAAAAGTATTTATAGAGGAAGTTACGGAGCAGTATTTTGATGAGAAAGCAAATCAGTTTTTAGCAGATAGGTATATTGTAGGAACGTGTCCGAAATGTGGCAATGAAAATGCTTACGGAGACCAATGCGAAAAATGTGGCAGCACTTTAAATGCAACTGATTTAATAAATCCTAAATCTACTTTGTCAGGAGAAAAACCTGTTTTGAAAAATACTAAGAATTGGTTTTTGCCCTTGGATAAAATGCAACCGCAAATTGAAGCGTATATCGATTCGCACAATGAGTGGAAAAGCAATGTATTTGGTCAGTGTAAAAGCTGGTTGACGGCAGGCTTACAACCTCGCGCTATGACACGTGATTTGGATTGGGGTGTAAAAGTTCCAGTGGACGGTGCTGATGGAAAAGTTTTATACGTTTGGTTTGATGCGCCAATTGGATATATTTCTGCAACGAAAGAGTTGACTCCTGATTGGGAAAAATATTGGAAGGACAAAGAAACCAAATTAGTTCACTTTATTGGTAAAGACAATATTGTTTTTCATTGCATTATTTTCCCTGCAATGTTGATGGCAGAAGGTTCATTTATTTTACCAGAAAATGTTCCTGCAAATGAATTTTTAAATTTAGAAGGAGATAAAATTTCTACATCCCGCAATTGGGCAGTTTGGTTGCACGAATACTTGTTGGAGTTTAAAGACAAACAAGATGTATTGCGTTATACACTTTGTGCAAATGCACCTGAGAGCAAAGACAATGATTTTACCTGGAAAGATTTTCAAGCAAAAAACAACAATGAGTTAGTTGCAATTCTTGGAAATTTCGTGAACCGAACTTTAGTATTGACGCATAAATATTACGAAGGAAAAGTTCCTGTTGCTTTAGAATACACAAAAAGTGACCTTATCCTATTAGAAGAAATAACAAAATTTCCAGCAAAAATTGCAGCAAGCATTGAACAATATCGTTTCCGCGAAGCTTTGGGAGAATTAATGAACTTAGCGCGTTTGGGAAATAAATACTTGGCAGACAATGAGCCTTGGACACTTATCAAAACAGATGAGAAACGTGTTCAAACGATTATGAACTTGTCGTTGCAAATTTCCGCAAATTTAGCTGTGTTGATGGAACCATTTTTACCATTCACTGCAAAAAAATTAGGTGCAATGTTAAATTTAAATTCAGGTTTAAAATGGAAAGATGGTACACGCACCGATTTATTATTAGCAGGACATCAAATCAATACTGCCGCATTATTATTTGATAAAATAGAAGACGAAACGATTGTAGCACAAGTTCAAAAATTAGCAGATTCAAAAAAGATGAACGAAGAAGCAACAGAGTCAGCAATTGAACCATCAAAAGCAGAAACTTCATTTGATGATTTTAGTAAAATGGATATTCGTATCGGAACAATTATAGAAGCAGAGCGTGTACCAAAAACCGATAAGCTTTTAAAATTATTAATTGATACGGGGATTGATAAACGAACTGTTGTTTCCGGAATTGCTGGCTCGTACAAACCTGAAGATATTATTGGTCAGCAGGTTTGTATTTTAGTGAACCTTGCTCCTCGTAAAATAAAAGGAATTGAAAGCCAAGGAATGATCTTGATGGCAGAAAATAGCAAAGGGGAATTGAGTTTTGTTGCTCCTACAAGTGAAGCTATGAATAATGGTGGTGGAGTGAAGTAAATCGCCCCACCCCAACCCAAAGGGAAGGGAGTTTGTTCGCATATTTTCATACTAGTATTTTTAAAAATCTGTTTCACGTTTAGACCCCTCCCGGCCCTCTCCAAAAGGGAGGGAGTTGTCTCCGCAATGAATTCAATCAACGTAATAAATCTATTTCTCATTTTCTCAAAGAAGCTTTTGTCGTAATTCATTCAAAAAGGTTGCCTCACTTTTAACAATTATTATGGAATAGAGTTTGTATCCTTTGAGATTGTCGTTCGTTATATTCCCAAACAAACTCAAATGAAAAACACTACTCAAGTTAAACTATTCGTAATAGCGCTATGTATTACAAATAGTTTTTGTTTCGGCCAACAAAATCGGTCTGCAATCTGTCGCTTAGGCGAAATCACCAACGATTCAATCTTGCCTTATATACAGTCGCTAGAAGTGGATTGTAATAAAGATGTGAATTCCTATTTAGATAAATCTGAACAATTAAGTTCAGTAAAAGAAATAGAACTATTGGGTGATGCCAATCCTAATGATTGGGAAAAGCTATTTGCAAAAATAAAGACACAAGCAACAATAAAAACAGTTGTATTTAAAGACAATACATTTTCTTCCTTGCCTTATGGATTTGAAGGATTGTATTCTGTTGAAACAGTTACTTTTAAAAACAACGAAGAGTTAGATTACACTTCACTCTTAGATCAATTAGGAAAATTGCCAAATGTAAAACATCTGAGTCTGGAGGTGCTTACCATTTTTGATTTACCAAAACAATTGGAACAATTGAAAAACATTGAAACAATTAGAATAATTAACATTGATGAATTCATTTCAAAAAACAACACAACATCACTTTCATTTGAAATAGAACCTATTACGTATGATTATTCGGTAAAAAAATTAAATGAAAAAATTGTTGCTATAAAATACACTGCAATGGCGGGAGAAATAGACAGCGATGAATACAAAGAATTATCAAAACGATTTACTACTGACAACAATTATATAACGAGTTCGATGCCATTTATACCAAAGTACGTAAATGTTGACCCTCCAATTAAAGGAATAGATGTAGAACGAGAAAATTATTTAATTAATCCAAAAATTGAAAACATTGTAACGTATCCAAGCGGAACAAAAATTCGAATACCCGCAAACACATTTATTGATAAAAATGGAAATCCTGTTGCAGAAAGTGTAACGATCAGTTATCGCGAATTCAGAGATCCTGTTGAATTTTTAGTAAGTGGAATTCCGATGAAATATGATACAGCCGGAGAAGTGACCAATTTTGAGTCAGCCGGAATGTTTGAACTTTTGGCTAGCAGTAATAATGAAGCAATCTCTGTTGCAAAAGACAAAAATATCGACATGAATTTTGCAACAACAAGTAAAGATTCTACTTATAATTTTTATTCTTTTAATGATAGCACTGGAAATTGGGAGTATTTAAATAAGCCAAAAACGGTAACCAGCCAAACATTAATAGAAATAAAATTGGCAACTAGAGCGTACAACATTTATCAATCGTATGCAAACAATAATAAACGAATTCCAGACAAAACAACTTTTGGCGAACGTTTCAATGATACAAACTACGTATACACGAACCGTAAGGAAGGCAACAGCAGAATCTATTATCGTGCGAATGGCAAACCTAGAAACAAATCAATGAGTTCCCTAGTAAAAATCAACAACGTCAAAAAAACAAAAGATGGAACTGTGCTATTTAAAATAGATTACTTAAACACGTCACATCCAGAAATGAGCGAATTTGAAAATGTATACTTTGCATTAAGTGAAGAAATTAGTCCGGCTCTATTTAAAGAGAAATATGGCAGAAGAAAATATTACAGTGATATAAGAGTAACAACAAAAGGCAACGATGTAGAGTTGCAGCTAAAAGACAGAACATCCATTAAGAATATTTCCGCTAACATTGTTATGCTAGACAATCAAGGCAAACCTAAAGAAATAAAAAATGTTTCTACAAGAATGAAACGATACAATAGAAGATTAAAAACACGTGAAAAGAAATTCAATAGTGATATAGCAAAAGGCAAAAGAAATGTAAGTGAAATTATCATTAGTGACAGAAAACAATTGAGTTTATATGCTTATAATGAAGCGAAAAAAGCAATGACAAATGAAGAGAAACAAATGTCGTATAAAGAATGGCTGGATTACTGCAAACAAACTGAAAAAAATATGATTGAATGGAATAAACAAGCAAGTGCAGTAAAAATAGCTCAATTGAATAATGCTGAAGCAACTCCATCCAATCTTATCCAAAGCATGTCGCTAAGCGGAACAGGTATTTATAATTGCGACCAAATTCAAAGAATGAAACAACCTGTAGAAATTTTCGCAAAATACAAATCTCTCGATAATAAAAAGGTCGAACCTCAAATGGCTTATTTACTTGACAAAACCAGTAATTCTGTTTTTCAATACGATGGTTACAGAGGATTTAGTGCTGACAAAATTGCATTCAGCAAAAACAAAGCAGCTAAAAATACTTTACTTGCAGTAAACAGTGATGGCACATTAGCGGTTTACAAGACCGAAGAATTTGCAAAAACCGACTTTAAAAACAAAAGCCACTTTGATTTTGTTGTAACACCTATTGATTCTAAAGTCACATCAGTTGCCGACCTCAAAACATTAATTGGTTTCTAAAAAAAGTTTATCTTTAATGTTGCATTCAGGAACAATTCCTGAATGCAACTTTTATTGATGAACTTATGAAAAAAATTACTTTTTTATTACTTGTTTCTCTTTTCCAAACAAGTTTCGCTCAGGAAAAATTATTAACGATGGAAGAAGCGTTAATTAAACAACGTACCACACTCGCGCCATCACGGTTGCCGCAATTGATGTGGGTAAAAAATTCGGATTCCTATTCCTACATCAAAACAGGCGAAGAACAAGAATTGTTTATTTGTAATGCTTCTGACGGAAATGTAAAACAAGCTATTTCTTTAACAATTTTAAATGAAGAGGTAAAAAAAATCAATTTAACTCCTTTCAAAAACTTCCCAACCGTCAAATGGAAAAGTAGCACTCAATTTTCGTTTGAGGCATTTAAAGATGACAAACATCTTTTTTTAGTTTACGACATCAAAACAAAAAAATTAATTACAGAAGGAACTCTCGATTCAGATGCGGAGAGTATTGACATTGCTGACAAAACACAGTTCATTGCATTTACTACAAAAAACAATTTATTTGTATTCGATGGTAAAAATAATTTGATTGTCACCAACGATAAAGATGAAAATATAGTAAATGGAAAATCGGTTCACCGTGATGAGTTTGGAATTTCAAAAGGAACTTACTGGTCGCCAAACGGCACGCTAATTGCCTTCTACCGCATGGACCAAACAATGGTTACTGATTATCCAATTATTAATTGGGCAACTCGTCCGGCAAAAAATGAAAACATAAAATACCCAATGTCGGGCGACAAAAGTCATGAAGTAACTGTTGGGATTTATAATGTAAACAATGGCAAAACTACTTTTTTAAAAACGGGCGAACCCAAAGAACAATATTTAACCAATATAGCTTGGAGTAAAGATGAACAGCACATTTTTATTGCTGTTTTGAACCGTGAACAAAATCACATGAAATTAAATTCTTATAGTGTGGAAACTGGATTATTTGAAAAAACACTATTTGAAGAAAAGCATGACAAATATGTTCACCCAATGCATCCAATGGTGTTTTTACCAAATGCGTCCGGACAATTTATCTGGCAAAGTGAGCGCGATGGATTCAATCATTTGTATTTGTACAATTCAGATGGAACACTCGTAAAACAACTAACAAAGGGCAATTGGGTAATAACCGACTTAGCAGGATTTGATGCCAAAGGAACAAAAGCATATTATACATCTACAACAGAAAGTGGAATCACTCGTAATTTTTATTCTGTAGAAATCAAAACCGGTAAAACAACTCGCATTACATCGGGTGATGGAACACATACAAATATGCTCAGCAGTAATGGAACTTATATCATTGACAATTTCCAAAGCACTACAATTCCACGCAATATAAATATCGTAAATACAAACGGTAAAAAATCAAGAACAATTTATACTGCAAAAAATCCTTTGGCTGATTATAAATTAGGAGAACTAAGTTTGTTCAAATTAAAAAGCGAAAGTGGAGATGATTTATTTTGCAGATTATTTAAACCTGTTGGATTTGATTCAACAAAAAAATATCCTGTGATTGTTTATTTGTATAACGGTCCGGGGGCACAAATGATCAACAACACTTGGAATGGTGGTGGCGACTACTGGTTCCAGTACATGGCAGAAAGAGGCTTTGTAGTATTTACGATTGACGGAAGAGGAAGCAATAACAGAGGATTGGCATTTGAGCAAGCTATTTTTCAAAATGTAGGTGTTGCGGAAATGAAAGATCAGTTGGTTGGAGTAAATTTTTTAAAGTCGCAAAAATATGTAGATGCAAATCGCATGGGTGTTTTTGGTTGGAGCTATGGAGGATTTGTAACTACCAGTTTAATGACACGCTATCCAGATGTTTTCAAAGTAGGAGTTGCTGGTGGACCGGTTATCGATTGGACCTATTATGAAATTATGTATACCGAGCGTTACATGGATACACCTCAGGAAAATCCAAAAGGATATGCAGAAGCACGAACAATCAATCATATTGACAACTTAAAAGGGAAACTTTTATTGATTCATGGCGCGCAGGATCCAGTTGTAGTTTGGCAGCATAGCATGCAATTTTTAAAAGCAGCTGTTGACAAAGGAAAACAAGTAGATTATTTTGTTTATCCTGGACATGAACACAATGTGATGGGAAAAGATAGAGAACATTTATATCAAAAAGTAACGGATTATTTTATGCAGAATTTATAATCTAACTTTATATAAGTAGATTTCTCGACTTCGCTCGAAATGACAGTACTAAAAGTCATTTCGAGCGAAGTCGAGAAACATATAAACTCATTTTAAACTATACATGATGCAAAACAGCGAAGGAACAATTATTCACAAAGCAGAATTTAATACTGTTTTACGCACATACATTTTATTGTATGTTGCATTTTTTCTTTTTATTTCTATTATAGGAATTCCACTTTGTATCGTGTGGCTTTGCGGAGTTGGACAATGGTATTCGCGACACTACTTTGATAAATTAGAATGTGTATTGACGGATAAAAATTTGAAATTCAAAAAAGGAATCATTGTTCAATTTGAAAAAACAATTCCATTAGAAAACATTCAAGACATGGCATTTATTGAAGGGCCTGTATTAAGATATTTTAATCTATGTGTCTTGAAAGTGGAAACGGCTGGAGGTTCTGCACACATGTCGCATCAAATGAGTTTGGTTGGAATAAAAGAAGCACAAGAATTCCGTTTGAAAGTATTAGAACAACGAACACTATTAAAAAACACACAAGGCAATCACGACAATCAGAATGTGCTGGTAGAGATTAAAGAAAGTTTGTTGCGGATTGAAGGTTTGCTGAAAGAGAAGAAATAACATTTTGTGGTCTCGCCCAGAATCGAACTGGGATCAAAAGTTTAGGAAACTTCTATTCTATCCGTTGAACTACGAAACCTTGATTTATAAGTTTAATTTTTGTTTTATATATTTCCTTCCTGCAGCAGTTTTAAAATATTTTTCTCTATTTATTGCACGCTCCCTTCTATTAAATTCTTCGAAATAAATTAATTCGAAAGGAGTTTTATTTACAATAGATTTTGTTTTTCCACTATTGTGTTCTTTTAATCTAGTTTCAATATTTTGACAATGGCCTTTATAAAAATAACCATCCTTTAAACTTTTAATTACATAAGTATAAAACATAAACTTCTATTCCCGGCCCGAACGATTGAACATCGTTCAGTCGGGCGGGTATCCGTTGAACTACGAAACCTTGATTTTAAAGGATTACAAAGGTATCAAAATTTAGAGATCTTCCCATATTGCCAATTCCTGAATTATTAGTATTTTTAGGTGCTTAAAAAGACAATTAAAATGAAATTTACAGCAAAACAAATAGCAGACTTATTAGGAGGAACCGTTGAAGGCAATGGTGATGTGGAAGTATCTGGTCTTGCTAAAATTGAAGAAGGGAAAGCAGGTAGCTTGTCGTTCTTGTCAAACCCTTTGTATACGCCTTACATTTACGAAACAGACGCTTCAGCAGCAATCGTTAATAAATCATTGGTACTTGAAAAGCCAATAAAATCTACACTTACACTTATCCGTGTGGAAGATTCTTATTCCAGCTTTGCGAAGTTATTGGAAATTTATCATCAGTTCAAACACAACAAAAAAGGAATTGAACAACCATCTTTTGTTTCGCCAACAGCAACAATTGGAACTGATTGTTACGTTGGCGCCTTTGCTTACATTGGTGAAAATGTAAAAATTGGAAACAATGTAAAAATATATCCACAGTGCTATATCGGAGATAACGTAACAATTGGTGACGATTGTGTTTTCTTCTCAGGTGTAAAAATTTACCACGATTGTGTGATTGGGAAAGAGTGCACCATTCATGCAAGCACTGTTGTTGGAAGCGATGGATTTGGATTTGCGCCAAGTGCAGAAAACAATTATAAAAAAGTTCCTCAAATTGGAAATGTTGTGATTGAAGACCATGTTGAAATTGGGGCGAATACCTCTATCGACAGAGCAACAATGGGTTCAACACGTATAGGCAAAGGTTCGAAATTGGATAACTTGGTACAAATTGCGCACAATGTTGAATTGGGTGAAAATTGTATCTTGGCTGGCGGTTCATTTGTTGCAGGGTCTACCAAACTTGGTAAAAATGTGATGATGGGCGGACAAGCAGGTGTTATTGGACATTTAAAAATTGCGGATGGTGTGAAGATAGCTGGACAATCAGGCGTTGGAAATAGTATTGATACGAAAGGATTAGTTGTACAAGGTTCACCTGCGTTTGCGATTGGTGATTTCCAAAGAAGTTATGTACTTTTCAGAAGTTTCCAAAAAGTAAACGACCGTGTTCGTTCTCTTGAAAAAGAATTGAAAGAATTAAAAAAACCTAACACCTCTGAATAGCTTCTGCTATTGCACTTATGAGTACTGCTCCTACAAAGTTTATAGATGTTGAAAAAGTTCTGAGAGAAAAAGCTCCAGGTCTAAAAAAATGGATGCCCCGTTTTGTTCTTAACTGGCTAAAACGCAAATTACACGAAGACGATATCAACACTTTGATGATTGATTTAAAAGATGTTTACGGAGTTGAATTTAATAACCAAGGATTAGACAAATTAGGTGCAAAAATAGAATCTACTAACTCACACTATATTCCAAAAGAAGGTGGAATTATTTTAGCAGCCAATCATCCTTTAGGTGGATTAGACGGAATGGCCTTTGTAAAAACGATTGCAGAGGTTCGTCCAGATATCCATTTTGTGGTAAATGATGTTTTGAAAAATTTAAAAAATTATGGCGATGTGTTTATCGGCATCAATAAAATAAAAACAACTTCTGCTACATCTTTGAGAACAATTGAAAGTGTTTTGATGACGGATGACGCCATTGGATTTTTTCCTGCAGGCTTGGTTTCCAGAAAACAACAAGGCGGAGTGATTATGGACTTAGACTGGAAAAAAAGTTTCGTTACTCAAGCCATTGATCACAAGCGAATGATTGTTCCCGTTTTTATTGAAGGACAAAATTCTAAATTCTTTTACAACTTCGCACGTTTCCGTAAACGTATTGGAATAAAAGCAAACATTGAAATGCTTTTTTTACCCGATGAAATGTTCAAGCAAAGAAACAGAACCATTCGTGTACATTTCAGCAAAGCATTTGATCCAACTATTTTAGATAAAAGCAGATCTCACAAAGGTTGGGCGGATCATATCAAAAAATATATTTATTCAGAGGAGTTTAAAAAAGGAATTCCCTTTGAAGAGTATATGAATATGTAAATAAAATATTAACCCGGAATACGGGAAATATTTTTCTCCATCATATTCAACTGCTTCACAATTTCTTCGGCTTTTGGTTTTAGTGCTTTTGCTTTTCTAAAATATTCTTTCCCAATTTTATTTTGCTTACGCTGAATTTCTATGGAGCACAATTGTAAATACACTGCCGCCATGCTGTCTTTATCAGGAATACCCGCTTTAGCTGCATCCATTAAAGTTTGACGGGCTTCTTTTGTTTTACCTTGTTTCAATTGAATAAAACCCAATTGCATCAAGTTTGTTCCTGTAACATCACCAACAATCTTTGATTTGGTTTTTAAGCTTTTACGGATGCTTGCTTCTGCAGAAGTTAAATCATCTGTTGCAAGTGACAAATTACTTTGCAACATATAATATCCCGAACGAATAGGTTTTAATAACAAGCGTGGAAACTTTATCATCTTAATGTATTCCATTGCTTTGTCAACTTCCCCTTCCGAAACAGCTTCTTGAACCAATCGCATTGTTCCCATCATAAAATAAAGCAACAATGAAATAAAAGCAAGACTATAACAAATCCAAGCTGTAATCGGATCTTTATAGTAATGAGACAGTCCACCCAAAATAGCTAATATTAAAATAATTGGAAGGCGGTATAAAATGTAAAAACGTAAAATTTTCATAATCGATATTTATTGAATCAGGGCACAAAAATAAGGGAAAATCCCGATTTAAAGTCAAATTAAAGTTCCAATTCCTTCATTGGCTCCCAGTAGTGTTTATCAAAGTCTTTGATCTTATCTTTTATTACTCTTACACCCTCTTTTTCGAGCAATTCAGCCATCATAAAGGGAGTTGCAAAATGATGTTTTCCTGTTAATTCGCCATTTCTATTGACAACGCGGTGAGCCGGAACAGCCTTTTTTTGAGAATGAGCAGCATTCATCGCCCAACCCACCATTCTTGATGAACGTGCAGTGCCTAAATATTTGGCAATTGCTCCGTAACTGGTCACTCGGCCTTTGGGAATAAGCCGAACTACCTGAAATACCATTTGAAAAAAATCTTCGTGCTTTTCCATCATTTGAGTTATAAACTATCTAGTCTTCGACTCCGCTCAGACTGACGACATCAAAAAACATCGTCATATGATTGTCATCCTGAGCATAGTCGAGAGATTACACCCTAAATTTTAAATAACAAATCTTAAATCCTTTATCTGAAAATAGTTTTTCATAATACGTTTTAATAGTCGTTAACGCTTCGTCACGTTCTTTCGTATCTCCATACAAATCATTTGTACTGTCCAGCACTTCAAATTTATTCTCTCCTACTACTTCGCTAGTATACTCATAAAAAGGTTCATTGTCTGTTTTCAGATTAATGCACCCCCCCTTTTTTAATATTTTTTGGTATCGAGTAACAAATATCATATTCGTTAAACGGTTTCGGGTACGCGTTTTCTGAGGTTGTGGGTCAGGAAATGTAATCCAAATTTCATCCACTTCATTCTCTGCAAAACAAGCATCAATAAAATCGATGCGGGTGCGGATAAATGCAACATTACTCATTTTGTTTTCTATAGCTGCATTTGCTCCCGTCCAGATACGATTGCCTTTTATATCCACTCCAATAAAATTTTTATCGGGATAACGCTTTGCTAAACCTACTGTGTACTCACCTTTTCCACAACCCAATTCTAAAACAATCGGGTTATCATTTTTAAAATATTCTTTGTGCCATTTTCCTTTTAAGGGCAAACCAGCTTCTCTCGCTTGCTCAAACGACAAGAAAAAGCAATTATCAAAGGAAGATACTTCTGCAAATTTTTTTAATTTTCTTTTAGCCATAAACCTATTTCTTCCAAACCACAAATACGGGGGAATAATTCATTATTTTTACAAAAATAAGCATTAATGCAAAAACAAAAACGAATATTAATTTGCCCATTGGATTGGGGTTTGGGACACGCTACCCGTTGTATTCCCATTATCCGTTTGTTGCTGAAAAAAAATGCTGAAGTACTGATTGCTGCAGATGCCAGTCCGCTTGCGCTCTTAAAACAGGAATTTCCTAAATTAACCTTTATTCAGTTAAAGGGATATGATATTCAATACCCAAAATCGGGTTCCATGAAAATGAAGATGTTATTTTCTATTCCAAAAATTGTAACTGGGATAAAAGAAGAACATGCTCAACTGGATAAAATAATTGATGATTACAAAATTGATGTTGTCATTTCTGATAATAGATACGGATGTTGGAATAAAAAAGCAAAAAGCATTTTTATCACACATCAATTAATGATAAAAGCTCCGATTGGAGAAAATATTCTACATAAAAAAGTTTTAAAATACATTGATAATTACAATGAATGCTGGGTTCCAGATTCTGAAAAAGAAAAATTATCAGGAGATTTGGCACATAAATATATTCTTCCAAGGAATACTTTTTTTGTTGGAGCTTTGTCGAGATTTAACAGCATTGAAAACCTTACCCATTCTACTCCGCTCAGGGTGACGGAAGAAAACAATCGCTTCGATGTCGTAGCAATTATATCTGGCCCCGAACCACAACGAAGCATTTTTGAAAAATTAGTTTTGGAACAATTAAAACAGACTAATTTAAAAGCATTAGTTGTGTGTGGAAAAATAGAAGAAAAACAAAAAACAGAAACAATAGAAAACATTCCCATTGTTTCACATTTGTCTTCTGTTGAATTGCAAAGTGCGATTCAGAATGCTGATATAATTCTTTCCAGAAGCGGTTATTCAACAGTAATGGATTTAGCTAGCTTAGGTAAAAAAGCTATTTTCATTCCCACACCCGGACAAACAGAACAAGAATATTTAGCAAAGATGTTTCTACAAAAAGGAATTGCATTTTCTCAAACACAATCAACTTTTGATTTAAAAAAAGCTTTGGACGTATCCAAAAATTACAAAGGATTTGAAATTATTAACTCAGGAAATGAATTAGAAAATAGAGTTGATTTACTACTAAGACCTCATCCCTAGCCCTTCTCCTTGTTTAAGGAGAAGGGAATGTCCCTGAAATTATTATTGATTGAACCTAATGATATTCATTTAAAAAAAATCAATTAAATAATTGAGCTCTGAATTTATTGCGTGCAGCAAACAATCCCCTCTCTTTTTTCAAGGATAGGGCTGGGGAGAGGTTTCTACTTTAAATCTTTCACATAAAGCGCACAAGTATCCTTTACAGATTGTGCCAAGGAAATAAATTTATATTCAGGGAAAGTTTTAAGTATTTTTTCATTAGAGAAACTACTTTTTCTATTCGCTGAAACAGATGTTTCTCTCGTTATTAAAGGCGGAGATCCTATTAACATAGCTCTTAAAGATTCTGCTCTCCAAGCAAGTCCTGTTAAAAATTTCCCGGCCTTTATGCTTGGTCTCGACTTTTCAAACGTATCATGAATCAAATCAAAATAATGTCTGAAACTAGCATTTTCTGCATTTAATAAAAAGCGTTGACTGCTAATATCACTTTCCATCAATCTTATCATGAGCGCGGCAACATCTCTCACGTCAATAAAACCATTTGTGCCTTCCGAATAAAATTTAATTCCATTAAAAGCTTTTGTAAACATATTGGAACTGCTCTGTGTCCAGTTACCGCCACCTAAAATCAAAGATGGATTTACAATCACTACATTTAATCCTTCCTCAGATGCTCTCCATACTTCACGTTCAGCAGCATACTTCGTAATGGAATAATTAGAATTTTCGGGAGAGGATTTCCAAAATGTTTCCTCAGATGTTAATTCGCCTCGTTCTGCTTTACCCAAAGATGCAATTGAACTAACGTGGCAGAATTTTTTGATTCCTTTTTCCAAAGCAGCATTCACCATGTTGGCTGTTCCTTCCACATTTATTTGTGTCATTTCGTTCAAATGTTTTCTCTCGAAAGAAACCATTGCAGCACAATGATAAACCTGCTCAACACCTTCCATCACTTCCATTAATGAATAAACATCCAACAAATCGGCATCCATCCATTCGATGTTTTTTAATAAGGAATCAGCATCAGAAGTATAATAAGAAAACACCTTTTTTACATTAGAAACATTACTATTGGCGCGCTTGATTACACGCACTTTTTTACCCGACCGTATGAGGTCATATAATAAGTGTGTGCCCACCAATCCTGTTCCACCTGTTACTAAAATCATGGTGTAAATTTACTCATTTAATTGGACTAGATTTTAAGTATATTTGTCAAGCTAAAAGCTTTTAAATGAAAACAAATTTTGCAGAAGAATTAAGATGGCGTGGAATGTTACAGGATATTATGCCTGGAACCGAAGACTTATTGAATAAAGAGATGGTAACCGGGTATATCGGTTTTGATCCAACTTCTGATTCATTGGGAATTGGGAACATGGTGCAAATTATGACGCTTTTACATTTTCAAAAGGCAGGACATAAACCGATGGCTTTGGTTGGTGGCGCAACAGGAATGGTTGGCGATCCTTCTGGAAAATCGGCTGAACGAAATTTATTGGATGAGACTACTTTAAATCACAACATTGCTTGCCAGAAAAAACAATTAGAAAAATTTTTAGATTTTAATGCAGGTGCAAATTCAGCAGAAATAGTAAACAATTACGATTGGTTCAAAGGATTTGGCTTTTTAGAATTTATAAGAGATGTGGGAAAACA
>Ga0163149_10001792_pt1 | contig 27066 bp, 19 predicted proteins | sample OliLakLV19MP5G1_FD_148604 | JGI IMG/M metagenome (GOLD analysis project Ga0163149, IMG submission 148604) | Freshwater microbial mat bacterial communities from Lake Vanda, McMurdo Dry Valleys, Antarctica - Oligotrophic Lake LV.19.MP5.G1 | ecosystem: Environmental > Aquatic > Freshwater > Lake >... | reverse complement strand
GCGCGTCACGGTTCGCGACGTCGTGGCGCGCTCGCTCGGCGCGGACACGTGGCGCGTCGAAGCAGTGATCGCGAACGAGAGCTTGCTCCCGTTGCAGAGCGCGCTGGCCAAACGCGCGCGATCGCTACGCCCGGCGCGGGTGCGCCTCGAATTCGGCGAGGGCGCTGCGCTCGTCGCCGGTCCGCGTGAGGAGCTCGTCTCGGACCTCGCCGGCAGCGGCGGTCGCCGCGAACTCGCGTGGATCGTACGCGCACCGTCCATCGATCGAATTGCGGTCGCGGTCGACACCGACTCCGCTGGTTCCATCCGCGTCGTGCCGGAGGCCGCTCGATGATGCTCTCGCTCCTCCTTGCCGCCGCACAGTTCCAGAGCGGCTTCCCTGGCACTCCCGTCGGCTCGCGTCCGAAGGTCGAGATCGCGTGGAATCGCTTGTACGACGAGCCCGAGATCCACGCGCACTTCGCGCGGCTCGAAGCGGCATTCCCCGACCTCCTGCGTCACGAAGACATCGGTCGTAGCGTCGAAGGCCGCGTCATGCGCGTGTACACGCTGTCCGATCGTTCGACTGGAACCGACGACGACAAGCCGTCGATGTGGATCGACGGGAACGTCCACGGCAACGAGGTCCAGGGCGGTGAGGCCGTGCTGTACGTCGCGTGGTATTTGCTGGAAAACAAGGCCGAACCGCTGGTGAAGGACCTTCTCGATGGGTCCGTCTTCCATCTGCTGCCGCTCGTCAACCCCGACGGGCGCGCGCACTGGTTCCAGCGCGCGCACGATTCGTCCAGCTCACGCACGGGCGTCCAGCCGACCGACGACGACCGCGACGGTCGGCTCGATGAAGATCCGCCGAACGATCTCGACGGCAATGGCCACATCACGCAGATGCGAAAACACGTGCCCGGTCGCGGCACGCACCGCCTCGACCAAGACGATCCGCGCATCCTCGTTCCTGTGCCGACGAACGACGACGGTCGTCGCGGCGACTGGATCCCGCTGGGCGAGGAGGGAATCGACGACGACGGCGATGGCCGCGTGAACGAGGACGAAGTCGGCGGCTACGACATGAATCGTGCGTGGCCGTCGATGTGGGAGCCCGAGCACGTGCAGGGCGGCGCGGGTCCGTACCCGCTGTTCTGGCCGGAGACGCGCTGCATCGCCGAGTACATCCTCGCGCGTCCGAACCTCGCGGCTCTGCAGTCGTATCACAACGCTGGCGGAATGATCTTGCGCGGTCCCGGTGCCGAACCGTTCGGCGAGTACGAGCGCGACGACGTGCGCGTCTTCGACGAGATCGGCAAGACCGGCGAACGCATGCTGCCGTTCTACCGCTACATGGTCATCTGGAAGGATCTGTACACCGTGTGGGGCGGCTTCGCGACGTGGGGCTACGAAGGACTCGGCGTGATCTCGTTCACGAACGAGCTGTGGAACTCGGAACAACTGACCGGTCGTCCGCGCGCGGAACAACCGGCACGCATGGGCGGTCCGGGTGGGTTCCAGAAGGATCGCCTCGAACTCGACGACGAGCTCCTCCTCGGCGCGGGATACATCGATTGGCGGCCGTTCGAGCATCCGTTCTACGGCAGCATCGAGATCGGCGGCTTCCGCAAGGACACGGGTCGCGTCCCGCCGAGCTTCATGATCGAAGAGATGGTGGCGCGGAACGCCTTGTTCGCGATCGAGCACGCGCGGAACATGCCGCGTGTCACGATCGAAGCGCCCGAGGTCACAGATCTTGGCGGCGGCGTTCGCGCCATCGACGTGATCTTCAAGAATCTGCACGCGATCCCCACGCGCACCGCTCGCGCTGCTTCGAAGAAGATCGGGACCCCGGACGTCTTCTCGATCTCCGGCGAAGGACTCACGGTGCTCGCCGGCGGATTCCGGCGCGATCGTTGGCGACCGGAGGCCATGGAGATCGCGGAGCACGACCCAGCGCGCCTCGTGCTCGATCGCGGGATCGGCAGTCGCGGCGAGGTGCGTGTGCGCTGGCTCGTGTCGGGCCCTTCGCGCTCCGCGACGATCGGTTTCACCGCCGAGAAGGCGCGCGACGTTCGACTGCGCTTCGATCTCTGATCAGAAGCCGGCCTGGAAGCCCAGAAATGCCGTGAAATCCGGGCCCGAGGCCGAGATCAGATCCTCGGAGAAGCCCACGAACCACCGCGTGGCCCCGCAACCGTCGATCGCGACGCCCATGTCGAGCTCCAGCACTTCGCCGCTGAGTTCCTCGATCTCGAGCGACTCCGTGACGGCGTTCTCGAAGCGCAGTCCGAGCAGAACTGACCACGAATCCTGCGCGCGCCATTCGGCACTCGCGTGCGCGGCGACACTGTCGTCGGCATCGAGCCCCGCGCGCGCGAAGCTCGAAGGCTGTTGACGATCCGTCCACCCGAGTCCACCCCCCACGATCCAATCACCGAGGTCCGATTCGATCCCGACTCCGAGACCCCAGTCGATCGCACCGTTGCCGAAGCCGCGCTCTTCACTACCGGTCGGAAGCTCGAGTGCGCCCTGCACGAAGACGGCGGGTGATGCTCCGCGTGCATCGACGATGCAGTGAGTGACGACGATCGGCACGTCGCACAAACCGAGGCGATCCCCTTCGAGCGAGTAGGCCTCGACGCCGCCGGCCTCGACGCGCATGTCGTAGTCGAACTGCGGACGGGTCTCGCGGCCGGAATCGGGCAAGCCCAAGATCGAGTGCCAAGTCTCGATGAAAACGTCGAGGAATCCGCTCGTGGCGAAGAGAACGGGCACCTCGATCTCGAGATCGGTGCTCGGCCCGATGCCGGTGCGCAACGCCGCGCTCGTGCGCCAGAGTTCGCCGTCGAAGGACACGGAGCCGAGTGTCCCTTCGCCGACCTCGAAGATGCTCGAGTACGCACTCTGCACGCGAAGATCGACGTCGCCGATAGCTGTGATCGCGGCGCTACGTGGACGAAGCACCATGAAGGTCTGCGCAACCGGCCCGTTCGAGCGCTCGGGCAATGGGCCGCGTGCAGGAGTCAGAGTCCGCTGCGGGTGCGCTGGAGCAGCACACGATGCGGCCAGGACACTCACGATCGCAGCGGCACGCACGACGCTCGCCGGCGTTCTCTGCGTCCATCGATCACGCACGACGGACCTTGCTCGAGCGCGCACGTCGAGTCGGGCTCATCGAGGCGGAGTGCCCGCAGGATCCGAAGCACCGGGTGGAGGTAGCTTCAAGAGTTCCTGGTGTCGCTCGAGGATCACGCGCTCGAGTTCGGCGGCCGCGAGATCGAGCCCCAACGAATTCGGGTGTTCCGAATCCGCGGCGATCGATGGGACGTCGTAGCCGCTCTTCTCGTAGACGGGCAGGATGTCCACGGGCACGAATCCGCGCTCGAGCGCCGCGTTCTTCACCTGTTCGTGGATGTCGTGGAACGGATACTCGGCCCACTCCTTGCGATCGCCGAGCGTCGGGAAAATCGCGATCAAGACGCGCAGATTCCGCGCGTCACACAGCGCTTTGGCTTTGTCGTAGGCCTGGATCAGGGTGGGCCAGTGCGGTCCCTCGGGTGACGCGAGGTAGCGGTACTCCTGCCCTCCGCCGAGTGTCATCACGCCCCACTGTCGACGCCCGTACGCCATGAGCCGCAACAAGTTCCAGCGCTCCCACCATTCGGTATCGCGGAAGACTTGGTGGAGCGGTTGCACCGGCTCCGACTCGGGACCGTTGGGGTGGAAGTCGATGATCACGAGATCGGGATCGAGAGCGAGAGCCTTGCCCTCGAGCGCCGCCACTTCGTCGCGCGTCGCGTAGCCACCGACGCCGAAGTTCAGCACCTCGTAGTGACGCGGTGTCCCTTTCGCGCGATCGTTCAAGCGACGTTCGAGGTGCCCCGGATAGCTCTCCTCGTTCGGAACGGTCCAGCCGAATGCGACCGAAGCACCCATCGCCACGATGCGGATCGTGTTCGGAGGCTTCACGACGCTGATCTCGGGCCCGCGGAAACCTAACGAGTTCACCTCGATCTGTGCGGTGCGCAGATCGGCCTTCGCGCCGGGCGTCAGCTCGTAGCGCAGTCCGGGAACGCTCGACCGACGGTGTACGACCGTCGTCCAAACGTGGTCGGGAACTTCGAGCGGTCGGCGGAACTTGACCGGGGCGAACCAGGCCAACGCGAGCTCGACCAGGAGCAGCAGGACGACCAAGGACGCCGCGGTGAAAGCCGCGAACTGCCACCTGCGCCCGCGCTTCGGTCTGGACTCCTTCATCGGAAAAACGTGCTCGAAAGGCGCGAAATGATGGCTGGAGCGGAGTGACCGGGATCGTCGATGTCGGGTCGGAGGAAGGCCTTCCGAGGTGTATACTTGCCGCGAGCTCGATCCGGCAGGCCAATCCTACCGCGCGCCCTCGCATGCACATCCTCGGAATCTCGTGCCTGGGCCACGACAGCGCCGCTGCCCTCCTCGAGGACGGGCGAATCGTCGCCGCCGCGCAGGAGGAACGCTTCACGCGCGTGAAGCCGCAACCGGGCTTCCCACACCAGGCGGTGAAGTGGTGCCTCGAGTCGGCCGGCATCCGCGCGACGGACTTGGCGTTCATCGCGATCGACGAAAAGCCGCTGTGGACCTTCGAGCGTCAGATCGAGACGTTCCTGGCCTACGCACCTACCGGATTCTCCGCGTTCCGCCGCGCGCTGCCCGGATCACTCGGACGTCGACTCTACGTCGCGCGCGAACTCGACAAGGCGCTGGGTCTCGCGAAGAAGCGCTACGTGTTCGTCGATCGACACGAAGCACTCGCCGCGGCCGCATTCTTCCCGTCGCCGTTCGAAAGTGCTGCGGTGCTGACGCTCGACGGCGCGGGCGAGTGGGCGACGATGGCGACGGGCACGGGTCGCGGAGCCAAAGTCGAACTCACGCAAGAAGTCCGCTTTCCCCACTCGGTCGGATTGCTCCACGCAGCGTTCACGGCCTACCTGGGTTTCCCCGCGCGCGACGGAGGCGCGGAGATCGTCGACCTCGCATCGCAAGGTGAGGCCACGTATTCAGCGAAGATCCTCGGTGACATCGTCGACCTGAAGGCTGACGGTTCGTTCCGACTCGACACGAGCTACTTCCGCTTCGAGCAAGGCATCGCCAGCACGTCGGCGCGGTTCGACGCATTGTTCGGCGGTCCGGCGCGCCGTCCGGATGAAGCACTCGACCGGCGTCACGCGGACATCGCGGCTTCGATCCAGCACGCGATCGAGGAGATCGTGCTGCGCGTCGTGCGCCACCTCCATGCGACGAGCGGTGCACGAGAGTTGGCCGCTGCCGGCAGCGTCTTCACGAATGCACCCTTGTGCGGCCGGATCCAAGGCGAAGGTCCGTTCGAGCACGTGTGGTTCCAGTCGGCGACGGGCGATGCCGGCGCGGCGCTCGGCGCGGCTCTCCTCGTCCAACACGGGCTGCTCGACGGGAAACGCGATGCGCACGATCGCACACGGACGGCGAACCCGCTCGTAGGGCCGCGCTACTCGATGCACGAGGTCGAGCGAACGTTGCGCGAGGCCGAAGCGACCTACGAGGTCCTCCGCGGCTCGGAACGCGACGCGCGCGTCGCCGAGCTCCTCGCCGACGGAAAGGTCGTCGCGTGGTTCCAGGGGCCGCTCGAATACGGGCAACACGGGCTCGGCGCGCGTGCCTTCCTCGCCGACCCGCGCAAGCCCGACGTTCGCCGAAACCTCAATGCACGCGTCCTCTTCCGCGACGCGTTCCGCACGCTTTCCCCGAGCATTCTGGCCGAACGCGCGTCCGAGTGGTTCGACGTCCCGGCCGGGTTCGAGAGCCCGTACATGCTCGCTGCCGTTCCGCTGAGAACGCGTGAGGAAAGCGAGCCGACGCGCTCAGAGAAATCACTCGCGCCGCCTCCACAGGCTCTGAGAACGGAGAGTTCGTCGGCGCGCGCAACTGCACGTCTCGTAGGCGGGTCGAGCGTCGCGTTCGCCGAAACCACTTTGCCCGCGCTGGCCGAGCAACGCGGTCCCGTGCGGCTCCAGACAGTCGATGCAGAACTCAGTCCGGCGTTGCACTCCGTGCTGCGCGCGTTCGAAGAACGCACGGGGTGTCCGCTGCTCTTGAACGCTGGTTTCCACCTTGCCGGCGAGCCGCTCGTCGCCAGTCCGCTCGACGCGTGGCGCACGTTCATGTCGTCCGAAGCCGACGCGCTCGTCATCGAGGACGCGCTCGTGCTGAAGTCGCGCCAACGCGCGACGCTCGAAGCGCGCCGCGTGGACTCATCGACCGGCGTCGAGCGCGATCCGGCGCTCGAGGACCTGCTCCGTTGCCCGGCATGCGGCGGCGAACTCGCGGTGGACGGCGGGAACGCGAACTGTCGCGGCTGCGGCGCAGCGCGCGCGAAGGACGGCGGGATCTGGCGTATGTTCCAGCCGAGCGAACCGTTCGACGGCGACATCACCCAAATCGTGAAGGGCTTCTACGAGGAGCACCCGTTCCCGAATTACGACGAGGACGAGTCCGTCGCATCGCTGATGGACAAGGCGCGACGCGGAATCTACGCGCGGCTCCTGGGCGAGCAGATCCCATTCGACTCGCGCATCATCGAGGTCGGCTGCGGAACCGGGCAACTCTCGAACTTCCTCGGCATCGGGAATCGCACCGTGGTCGGCGCCGACCTGTGCGGCAACTCGTTGAAGCTCGCCGAAGGATTTCGCTCGCGCCACGCGTTGAATCGCGTGCGTTTCGTGCAGATGAACTTGTTCCGACCGGCGTTTGCGCCGGAGAGCTTCGACGTCGTCCTGTGCAACGGCGTCTTGCTCACGACCACCGATCCGCACGGCGGATTCAAGTCGATCGCGCGCCTCGTCAAGCCTGGCGGCCACATCGTGATCGGGCTCTACAACACGTGGGGTCGCCTCGCGGTCGATACGCGTCGCCAGTTCTTCCGCATGACCGGAGGACGTTTCCGGTGGGTCGATCCGCATCTGCGCGGGCAACGCATGAGCCCCGAGAAACAGGACGCTTGGTTCTACGACCAGTACCGCCACCCGCACGAGACGAAACAATCGATGGGCGAAGTCCTGGGCTGGTTCGACGAGGCGGGCTTCGACTTCGTGAGCTCCGTTCCGAAGACGACGCCGTGGCATTCGTTCACGGAGCGCGAGGATTTGTTCAACCCGTCCCCGCGCGGATCGTCGCTCGAGCGCGGTCTCGTGCAGGCCGGCATGATCGTGTCGGGCAACCGCGAAGGCGGCTTCTTCATCATGATCGGTAAGCGGAGGGCGTCGTGATTCCGAGCGGTTGGAATCCCACGACGAGTCAGCTGCGCCAGTTCGCGTGGGCGGCACCGATCGGTTTCGGTTTGCTCGGCTTCATGATCCATCGACTCGGCGCGCCGATGCTCGCGACGTGGATCGGAGTCGGCTTCGGTCTCGTGATCCTCGCCGCAGGCGTCACGCGACCGACGTCGATCCGGCTCGTCTTCGCGCTGCTCATGCTGCTCGCGATGCCGATCGGTTGGATCGTCTCGAACGTCTTCATCGCGATCTTCTACTACTTGATGCTCACGCCGCTGGCGCTCGTCTTCCGGCTGTTCGGGCGCGATCCGCTCGGGGTGCGCACGAAGTCCGGCGCATCCGCCTGGGAGCCGCGTCGCAAGCATGACGGTGCCGCGAGCTACTACCGGCAGGGCTGAGAGCGGTTGGAGAGATCGAGTATCCACGCTCTCAGACACCATCTGCGCCGCTGCGCAGCGCGTCGCTCGTGAATTCTTCACGGGCTCCGAGAGCGTGTGGAGAAATCGAGCCTGCACGCTCTCCGACTCTGCTGGCGCCGCTTCCGCGCCGCGTCGCCCGTGAATTCTTCACGGGCTCTGAGAGCGTCGGCGGCCGCGATCGGCCGCGCCCGGATCAGAACAGCGTGTAGATGAACGGGGCAGCGCCCGTCGCCGAGAGGACGACGAGGAGCCCGAACAAGAGCACGACGACGAGCACCGGGAGCATCCACCACTTCCGCGTCCGTTTCAGGAACGCGAAGTAGTCGCTCAGGAACGAACCGCGCTCCTCCTGGGCTTCCTGGAGGAACTCGTTCTGCTTGGGATCGCGGGGCTCGGCGGACATGGGAGAAGTTCTAGCCTTGGTTCCAGTACCGCGCCGGATCGCTCGCCGGCCCACGGTTGGACCAATGACTATCGGCACGAGGGCGGCGGAGCACAAGCGCGTCGCGCCCGGTGAGGCGGAAGTAGAGCGCCAGCGGGGTCAGGAGCAGGTAGTACATCCCGAGGAACGCCAAGTTCGAGACCAACCATCCGATCGGGAAGGCCACGGCCAGCGCGACGAGATAGAACGGTCGGACGAGGCCGGGACGCACGGCGCCGGCGAATGCGAGGAGCACTCCGAACGCGGCGAGGCCGATCCACCAGTCGCGGCTGCCGGTCCAGCGCCAAACGGCGAAGCCGATCATCGCGAACCCGACCGGCGCGACGAACGCGAACTGTCGCAGCTGCTTGGACGTCGGGTACCAGGGCAGTTCGATCACGACGCGGCCCTCTTCCCGATCAAGATGTAGAAGCCGCCTTCGCGCGAGCCCGTGAACACCATCTTCGCTTGCGCGAGGCCGTGATCGAGCTTCGTGCCGCGCTCGGCCTTCTCGAAGAGCTTCTCGTTCGAGGTGAACGGATCCCACGGACGGAGCTTCGGCACGGCGTTCACGAACTCGAAGCCCGACTCGTCGAACCAGCGCAGCACCTCGCCCATCGTGTGCTTGCTCTCGTGCGGGTGACGGTATTGGTCGTTGAACCACGACTCTTGCTTCTCGCGGCTCATCCGCGTCTCGCGGATGTACCCATCGATCCAGCGCATGCGGCCACCCGTCGCGTTGAAGATCACGCGCCGCGCGTCGAGCGCGAGGCGCCCCCACGTGTTGTACAGCCCGATCACGATGTGTCCGCCGGGCTTGACGAGCTGCGCGATGCGCCGGAATCCGCCTTCGGGGTCGCTCGTGTGGTGCAGGACGCCGTTGCACATCACGAGGTCGAACGCGTTGTCCTCGAACGCCGGACGGAACAAGTTCATCTGCGCGAAACGCACGTTTTCGAGGCCGTGACGGCGACGGAAACCCTCGGCCAAGCGCAAGGAGTTGAGGCACAGATCCGCGCCCACGACGGTGCGGCCGCCGATGCCGAGGAAGTTCGACAGTTGTCCCGTTCCGCAACCGACCTCGAGGATCCGCGTGCCGTAGGCGATCTGCTCGTCGAGCAACCGCGCGTAGATGCCGCGGCGAGACTTGTCGATCAGCGAACGCAAGCTCTCGTGCCCGTCGTAGTTCGGGAACGGATTCGACTCGTAGAACGACTTCACCAGGTCGGTGACGTCGCCCTCGACTTTTTCGTGCGGGTGGAAGAGACGCCAGATGCCCTCCTCGCTGACGAACTCTTTCCCACAGGACGCGCACGCGGCGCGTGAGCCTTCGCCGCGCAGTGCTCCGCCGCATGCCGGGCACGACCACACGGCGCGCAAGCCCGCATCGTCTTCGCCCTTACCGTCGGCGCGAGGGCGACGAGCTTCGAGCGCCGACTTCTGCTCCGACTTCAGCAGGATGTGGTCCTCGAGGACGAGCACGTCGATGCCGCACGACTGGAACGTGCGCCACGCGTCGCGCGGACTCTCGACGATCGGCTCCCATCCGAGGTTGAAGCTCGTGTTCACGAGCAGCGGCGTGCCGGTTTGCGCGTGGAATGCACGCAAGAGCGATTCGAGGCGCGGATGCCGCTCTGAATCGACGGTTTGGATGCGCGCAGAGCCGTCGACGTGCGTGACGGCGGGAATCGTGGAGCGACGTGCCTTCAAGCGATCGATGCCGACGAGCGCCGCGTCACCCGGTTCGGGCGAAAGCCGTTTCTCCGCGCGCACGGGAGTGACGAGCAGCATGTACGGGCTGTCCTCGCCTTTCCGGACGTCGAACCACTCGTGCGCGTGCTCGCGCAGGACGCACGGCGCGAACGGCCGGAACGACTCGCGGAACTTCACCTTGAGGTTCATCACGGCCTGCATGTCCGCGCGGCGCGGATCACCGAGCAAGCTGCGGCTGCCCAACGCGCGCGGGCCGTATTCCATGCGGCCCTGGAACCAACCGACGACCTTGCCGTCGGCGAGCAGTCGTGCGGTCTCGCGATCGATCTCGTCCTTCGAGAGCCGTCGGTACGACGCGCCCTCGGCATCGAGGAAGCGGCCGATCTCCGCGCTGGTGTAGGACGAGCCGAGCAGCGAACCCTGCTGCGAATCGCTCGCGCGCGGCGTACGCGGCTTCCCGAGCAGTTGGTGGTGCGTGAAGAAGGCCGCACCGAGCGCTGATCCGGCGTCGCCCGAAGCCGGTTGGACCCACACGTTCTCGAACGGTCCCTCGCGCAGCACGCGACCGTTCGCGACGCAGTTCAGCGCGACGCCTCCGGACAGGCACAAATTGCGCGATTTCGTGCGTGAATGGAGGTGTCGCGCGGCGCGGAGCACGACCTCTTCGACGACTTTCTGGACGGACGCGGCCAGGTCCATGTGCACGGCCTCGAGCGGCTCGTCCTTCTTGCGCGGCTTCACGCCGAACAGCTCGTCGAAGAGCCGCGACGTCATCGTGAGCCCTTGGCAGTACTCGAAGTACTGCATGTCGAGCCAGAAGGACCCGTCGGCCTTCAGGTCGACGAGATGTGTCAGGATCTTCTCGACGAAACGCGGCTCGCCGTAGGGCGCCAAACCCATGACCTTGTACTCGCCCTCGTTGACCTCGAAGCCGAGCTGGTACGTGAACGCCGAATAAAGGAGCCCGAGCGAGTGCGGAAAGCGGATCTCCTGATGCAGCTCGATCTTGTTGCCACGTCCGTGGCCGAGCGTCGTCGTCGCCCATTCCCCGACGCCGTCCATCGTGAGGATCGCCGCCTCCTCGAAGGGTGACGGGAAGAATGCCCCCGCGCAGTGTGATTCGTGATGCTCGGGGAAGACGTAGCGCTTGCCCTTCAGCCTGAGCTCGCGGTCGAGCATCCGCGGGACGAAGAGCTTGCCCCCGACCCAACGCGGCAATGCCTGGCGGAACGACTGCAGACCCGCGGGAGCGAACCCGACGTACGTCTCGACGAGGCGCTCGAACTTCAGCAGCGGCTTCTCGTAGAACGCGACGAGGTCGACGTCCTTGGCCTGAATTCCGGCCGTTTCGAGGCAATAGCGGACCGCGGCGCTGGGGAAGCGATCGTCGTGCTTGCGCCGACTGAAGCGCTCTTCTTGAGCCGCAGCCACGATCTCGCCGTCCCGCAGGAGGGCCGCTGCGCTGTCGTGGTAGAGCGCGGAAATCCCGAGGACGTGCATGGCAGGGCGGACGCGGCGGAGGGGGCTGGAACGAACTTCGGAGTCGGCCCGGGAAACGGGAAGCGTACCCCGCCGCGAGCGGGCGGGCGAGACGAACGAGCGGTTCGGCGCCGGGCGTGCGCTCTCGGGTGAGATCGGACGTTCGATGCGTCACGCCGTAAGCCGTCGGAAAAAGTGCGCGAGGCCGCTGGCGGCTCAACTACTCCGGTAGTAGAACGGCATTCGCGGTCCGGCGGCGGCCGTCGTCCTGGGAGAGGGGGACGCGCCGCTGCCGGCAACCGCAATGCCGCGCGAACTCGAGACAGGGACGCATCCCATGGGTGGCCAGCACAACCTCGGAGATCTGCAGTACGCGATCATGCGCGTGCTCTGGGAGGAAGTCGAAGCAACGGTCGCGCGCGTCCAGGAGCGCCTCGCGGAGAGCGAGAAGCACGAGCGCGCGCTCACGACGATCGCGACGATGCTCACGAAGATGGAGAAGAAGGGCGTCGTGGCCCACCGGTCCGAGGGCCGACTTTTCGTGTACCGCGCGTTGGTGCAAGAGGATTTGGTGCGGCGCTCGATGGTCACCGAATTGACCGAGCGACTGTTCCAAGGCGACTACGGCGCGCTGGTCTCGCACCTCCTCGACGAACAGGACATCGACCGAGCCGAGCTGACGCGGCTCCGCGCCCTGCTCGCCGCGAAGAAGGCGACCGTGAACACGAAGCCCGTGGCGACGCCGAGGAAGGATGGACGCCGTGCAAAGTGAACTGCCCGGCTTCGTTCTCGACGGCGTGGCTTGGCTCGTCACGTACGCGTTGCACAGCACGGCTCTACTCCTGGCGGCGCTCGTCGCGTTCGCCTGGATCGGGCGCGCGGCGAAGCGTTCACAACGGCTCGCGGACGCGGCTCCGGCTTGGCGCGAGCGCGTCGGACGCGTGGCCTTGCTCGGGGGAATCGTGACGGCCAGCGTGCAAACGGCGCTAGACATCGAGCCGTTCGGGCTCCGACCGGCACTCCTCGAAACCGTGGTGATCGCGGAAGACAGCGACCGTGCGGTGGCGACGCCGTCGAGATCGACGACGTTCCGCGCCCCGACAGCACCCGCGGCCGCGATCGTCGACGATGTGCAGGTACCGCAGCCGACGACGAGTTCGCACTCGAACCTCCTGACCATTCCGATCTACGTCTGGCCGGCCGTCAGCGTGATGCAGCACGTATCCGGCCTCGTCACGCCCACCGTCGAATCGCCGAGCAGCGGACTTCGCGCCCAACCAAGCGCTCCCGCGAGCGCGAACGATCCGCGTTCGTTCTGGATCGCCGCGTTCGTCGCGTCGTGGGTCCTGGTCGCGAGCGCTTCATTCGCCCGTCGATTCTTCGGCTGGCGCGAATTGCGCAGTTCCCTCCTGGGCGCTGAACCCGTGGCCCTGCCCGACGTCCTCGCCACGTTCGATGCGGTGCTCACCCGTGCCGGCCTACGACGTGACGGGCCGTTCGGCGTTCGGCTCCTCGTGGCCCCGAGCCTCGCCGCCCCCATGACGCGCGGCGTGCTTCGACGCGAGGTTTGCGTGCCGCCACGCGCGCTCGACGATCTGTGCGACGACGAACTCGCCGCGCTGTTCGGTCACGAAGTCGCGCACGCGCGGCGCGGCGATCCGGCCTGGTTGCTCGTGTTCCGCGCGCTCGAGATCGTGTTCTGCCTGCAGCCACTGAATCGCGTCGTCGCGCGCCGACTCGAGGACGACGCGGAGCTCTTGTGCGATGACCGCGCGGTCGTGTGGACCGGCGGACGATTGCCGCTCGCTTCGTGCTTGACCGAGGTCGCGTCGTGGCTCGTGCCGAGTCACGGTGCTCCGCGGCTCGCGGCATCGATGGCTTCGCACGGAGCCCGGCTCTCGCGGCGCGTCGAGCGACTCGTGGACGATTCGCACGCGCTCGACAGCGGGCGGAGACGACCGCTCTTCACGGCCGGAGTCGTGGCACTCGCTGCCAGCGCCGTGGTGGTCGTGCCGGGTTTCGCGGCCCAGCGCGGGCCGAAGCAGCTTCCGCTCGATTTGCGCCTCGAAATGTGGCTCGCGATGGATGCGAGCGAGCGCGAAAGCAACTCGATGGACTCGACTTCGAGCTCGAGTGCCGACTGGGTCGATGCGATCGAATCGACACGCGAACCGATGGCGGATCTGGGCGAACCGGCTCTACCCGCCGTGTCGGAGCCCTCGCTCGATCAGCTGACGACGACGGTAGACGCGCCGAAGGCACCGGCTTTGCTGAAGCACGGTCCCATGTTGGGACCACTCGGCGGCCGCGACGTGGCCGCGGCCTGGCTGCGCGATTCCGTAGCGCACGACCTCGTGTCGCACAGCCCGATGCCCGAACCCGCATCGACCACGCTCGCCGACGTCCTGGTCGAGCTCGAACGCGAACTCACGGACCTGCGCAGTGCGCTCGACGAGCGCGTGGGCGGCACACGACTTCTCCCCGACGTGGATGCGCTCGCGCTCCGCGTCGAAGCCCTGCGATACCGCGAATCCGCGCTCACGGCGCTGATCGACGTATCGAGGAACACCCTCCTCTCTCCCGCCACAACCGGCCCGACGGCCGAGGATCGATGACCATGCGTGCATTCCTGTTGATGTCCGTCCTCGCCGCGCACGCCGCGGCGTCTCCGTGCGATCCGAAGTGTGATCCCAAGTGCGATCCGAAGGCCAAGGCGAAAGCGCAGGCCACGGTCGTCGTCGCCGATCCCAAGGTGAGGAGCCGTACGTCGAACACGTCGCTGGTGGGCGCGGGACCAGGCGGTCTGGTCGCGGTCGGCCTCGGCACGGGCTCGAGCCCGAGTTCGAGTTCGAGCCCGAGTTCGTGCACGTCGACGAACTTTCAAGCCACCGCATCGGGACCCGCTCTCGCGTCGCTCTTCGCGCAGGCTTCGATCCCGACGGGCTGCACGGAGCCTGCGGTGGTCGGACTCGAACCTCCGACTCAGTCGCTCGCGGGACTCGCGCAGGAGATTCGCGGCGCGCTCGCTGGCGGACTGAACGGACTAGTCATGGACGACGAGACTCGCGAGAGCTTGCGTGCCGCGATCGAGTCCGCGCAGGAAGTCGCGCGCGAAGCGCTGGCAGAAGCGGCCGAGTCCGCGCGCGCCGCGATGGAAGAAGTGCGCGCCGCGCAGCGTTCCGCGCAAGGCGAAGCGCGTGAGGCCCAACGCGAAGCGGCGGAAGACATGCGTGAAGCGATGCGCGAGGCACGCGAGGCGCACTTGGAGGCCGAGCGCGAAGTCGCTGCCGAGTTGGACGAAGCGCGTCGCGACGATCCGGAAGCATTCGCGTACATCGACCCGATCGAGTTCCGCAAGCTGACGACCGAAGCCATGGCGTCGGCGCGCAAGGCTCTCGAAGGGGTGTGGACCGACTTCGATCTGCCCGAGGGTGTCAGGGCATTCCAACTCGCCGAGGAAGCCGAAGCGTCCGAATCGGAGGCCCTCGAAGATCGCGTTCGTGCACTCGAAGACATGGCGCGCGCCAAGGGCCACGCGACGACGGACGGCTCGCTCGAAGAACGCGTCGCCGCGCTCGAAGAAGCACTCGCCGGCGGACGCAAGTCGCGGGCTGCGCGGCCGACGAAAGTGCGCGCACCGCGCGCGTTCACGTACGAGTCGAATGGCGGCCAGGGATTCCGCGAGTTCAAGGTGGACGGTTACCCGCGCGCAGTCGAAGTTCCGAACGGAACGTGGCGTATCTCCCCGGTCGCCCCCGTGGCACCGGTGGCACCGGTGGCGCCGGTGGCACCTGTCGCGCCCGTGACACCGCTGGCGCCGTTCACGCGCTCGCCCGCGCCGGCCCGCGCATCGTCCGTACCCGCGATGCCCACTCCGACGGCGCCCCTAGGAGTTTCCGAAGATCGCCGCGCGATCGAGGACGCCATGCGCACTCTGCGTGACGAAGCCGAAGCGCTGCGCGGTGAACTGATGCGCATGCGCGAGCAGATGGAGAGCCTGCCGCGCAAGTCGGATCGCTGATCGCTGCGGCACGTAGACCGTGATGCACTCACGGGCTCGGAGCCGTCGCGATGCGGCGCCACCGTTCCTGACAGGCAGCACGGTCGATGTCTTCGGCCTCTCGGGCCGGTCGAGATCGCGCTCGACGTCGAGATCGCGCTCGAACGAGAAGGGCCGCGCCAGGAATCCTGCCGCGGCCCTTCTCGTTCGAGGGGCGCGAGTCGCCCCGACCTGTCAGTACTTGACCGAGCAGCCGTACGACTTCGTCTCAGCCTTGCCGACCGGCTTGCCCGCCTTGAGGTCGGCGATCGCCGCGTCGACGTAGTTCACGAGCTTGTCGCCTTCCGGCTTGCCGTCCGGCGCGTTGTCGATCGCGCCGCGGTACGCGAGGACGCCCTTCGCGTCGATGACGTACATGTGCGGCGTGGTCTTCGCTTCGTAGCGGCGGCCGACGTCACCCTTCTCGTCGAGCAGGATCGGGCACTCGATTTTCCAGTCGCCCTTGGCCTTCCTGTTCTTCTCGACGCCGACGCCCTGCTTACCGGCCGCGCCGGAGTTGACCGAGAGCCATACGACGCCTTCCTTGGCGACGCGCGCGGCCTGACCGCGCAGCGATCCCGTCTCGCCGTAGTTACGCACGACGAACGGGCACTCGGGGTTGAACCACTCGAGCACGACGATCTTGCCCTTGTAGTCGGACAGCTTGACGACCTTGCCGTCGAGGTCCTTGAGTTCGAAGTCGGGCGCGGCCTTGCCGATCGTGGCCTTCGCGTCGGCGACGGGCTCCTCGCGCTTCACGGGCGGCGTTTCCTTCGTGACGTCTCCCGTCGGGAGCGCTCCGGCGACGGCGATGAGCGCGATCGTGCCGAGGCCGGCGGCGATCCAGGTGTTGAGGTTCTTCATGCGGTGTTCTTTCTTCGGATTCGATGCGTGCGGGTCGAACAGATCGGAGCGCGATCGCGCTCAGTACCTCGCGGGTACGTGGTCAGGATAGTGAGAGTGAGCAGGAGGAGTGGTCAGATCGAGGTATGCGGGCCCGCGCGGGGCTTCACGGACCCGGTCGCGCCGCCTCGAGAACGATTTGCATCGCGCGGGAGAACCCCCGCAAAGCTCGCGGATTCGAACCCTCAACGCCCCGTGCGTGGAAGTTTCTGCCGGATGCGGCCCCAACCGCTCCACGCGTCGGCGGAGATTCGTTTCGAGGTCATTTCGAGCACGTGCGCGTCGTCCCCAGCGCGTGTGCGTCCGAGCGCACTCCAAGGAATCGGGACCGACACGGGGAGACCGGTGCGTGCCCGCGGCGACCACGGTGCGACAGTCGTCGACCCGCGACGATTGCGCAGGTAATCGACGAAGATCCGGCCTTGTCGCAAACGTTTCGACGCCGTGGCGATGAAGCCCTCGTCGTCGCGCGCGAGCTGGTCCGCGACAGCGCGGGCGAAGCTCGACACGTGTTCCCAATCGTCGCGACCGGTGAGCGGCGCGACCACGTGGAGTCCTTTGCCGCCCGACGTTTTCAGGACCGTCTCGAGGTCGAGGCGCTCGAGCAAGCTGCGCACCGCGCGCGCGCCATCGACGACGCGAGACCACGGGACGTCCTCGGCCGGATCGAGATCGAACACCATGCGATCGGGCAGTTCGGGATCCCCGGATGTCGCTCCCCACGGATGGAACTCGAGCACGTTGTCCTGCACGAGCGCCGCCAGCCCGCGTTCGTCCTCGACGATCACGTAATCCGCAGTCCCGCCCACGTCGATCTCGGACAGACCCGCGGCGAGACGGCCGTTCGCATGGCGCTGGAAGAAGCATGGACCACCGACTCCCGACGGACATCGCAGCATGGAGAGCGGGCGACCGGCGACGTGCGGCAGCATCCTTTCCGCATAACGCTCGACGAACGCGGCCACGTCGATCTTTCGCGCACCGCTTTCCGCATCGACGACGCGGTCGGGGTGCGTGAGCGTGACGTGTGTGGAGCGCGTGCTCGGCGACTTCGATGCCGCAGAACGAATCGCGGGGCGTTTCGCAGAGCGCTTTTTCACGCGAGCCTCCGGGAGCGAAGAAGTTGGCGCTGTCCGATGCGCGACCTCGCGCACGACGTCCCTCGTCGATTTGTCCGTGCGCAGCCCCAAGAAACGCGCATGTCGGAGCTGTTCACCGTGTGTCCATCCCGCGAATCCGACCTGAGCGACCAACTTCGGGTCCACCCAGTGAACGCCGGGACCGATGACGGCTCCGGTCACTCCGCGGGCGGGGGTGGAACGCTCGATTTTCGCGAGGCGGGCGGCCAAATCGTTCGCCGTCCGCGCATCGAATCCTGAACCCACCCGGCCAACGGATACCAGTTCACCGCCGTCATGATGCGCGAGGAGCAAGGCTCCGATGCCGCTTCGTGCGGTCTTGGACGACGACCACCCGATGACGACGAATTCCTGGGAGCGGCCGCATTTCGTCTTGGTCCACGAACCATCGCGACCGGAGACGTAGGGCGAGTCGGCGACCTTCGAGACGATGCCCTCAAGCTCGCGCGCACACGCCGCGGGCAAGAGTTCTCCGCCGCGACCGAGCGCGTGCTCGCTGAAGCGCACGCGCGCCGCCGCACGTTTTCCGAGCAGGCCGTGCAGCAAAAGCTTTCGGTCGAGCAGAGTGCACTCACGGAGATCCCATCCGTCGAGGTGCAGCAAGTCGAACGCGTACACGACCAGGTCGTCGGAACGATCTTCGCTCAACGCCTGCTGGAGGGCGGAGAAGGAACTCGCGCCGTCCTCGCCGAGGCAGACGACCTCCACGTCGAGCAGCGCGGCACGGCACGGCAAGCGCAGTACGTGTGGATCCAAGTCGGCGAAGTTGCCGCTCCAGTCGAGCTGGTTGCGCGATGTCCACGTCACGCGATCTCCGTCGCGACGCACCTGCATCCGATATCCATCGAGCTTGATCTCGTGGATCCAATCGTCACCCTCCGGAATCTTCGTCACGAGCCGCGCGAGTTGTGGCGCGACGAAGTCGGGCAGCTCGGCGCGAACGGCGCTCGGAGCCGGCGCAGCTTTCCGTAGTGCGAGGGCCGATACTCGGCGGGGAGAAACTCGCGACACGAGCTTCCCGCGTGTTTTCCGGCGGGCGCTCTTCGACTTCGTCAACGGGTTCGAGGCACGAGGTCGATCCGTTCCGGAGTCCTGCTCGCGAGCAGGCTTTCGCGATGTTCCCTTCTTCTTCGCCCCGCGTTTCGTCACGCCGTCCGTGACTTCTTCCACCGAACGGTTCGATACGACGCTCGTCGTGTGATCCGCCACGACGGACCCTTCGCTTTCTCCTCGAGCGAAATCGTCGTCGGCCTTCACGAGCAGCCATTGCGCTTTCGTCTCCCCTCGCGAAGCCATGCGCACGAGCTTCCATGCGCCTCGCAACCTCGCGCCCGCGAGCTCGAACGACAGACGCCCGCGGCTCAAACCCTCGTCGACGTCACCTTCCGGCGTCCAGGTGCCGCGATCCCAGACGATCACGGAACCGGCACCGTAGAGGCCCTCGCCAATCGTCCCTTCGAACGATCCGTAGGCGAGCGGATGGTCTTCGACATGCACCGCCAAGCGTTTGACGGAACTGTCGAGACTCGGGCCCTTCGGAATCGCCCACGACAGCAACACTCCACGGTGCTCCAGGCGGAAATCGTAGTGCAGGTGAGATGCAGCGTGCTTCTGCACGACGAATGTCCGTCGCTTCGAGGCGGAGCCGCGTGGCGTCTTGCCCGCCGGCTCTTTCGTGCGGCGAAAGTCGCGCTTGGCGCGGTACTCCTTCAAGCCCACGCGACGACCTCACGCTCGACGCACACGACTCGCGCGCCGTGTGGGGGGACGCGTCCGCGCAGCCGCGCGGGGTCGAACCGGCGCCGAGCGTCCCGGGGCGCGCGGCCTTTCGAGACTGCGCTTCAAGAGCGGCATGAGATCGACGACCTCTCGCGAACGCTTGGGCTCCGACTCGTCCTTCTCCACTGCATGCACGTCCCCGGACTTCACCTTGCGCTCGATCACGCCCATCAGCGCACGGGTGTACTCGTCGACATAGTTGGCCGGTTCCCACGGGCCGCTCATGTCCTCGATCAACTTCTCGGCCATTTTCGATTCGGCTTCCGTCACGCGCACGGATGTGCCGAGGTTCTCGAGCACGCTCGGCTTGCGGATCTCCGCGTCGAAGCGCAGGAGATGCAGGAGCAATGCCGGTCCGTGCACGGCGACGAGCGCGACGTACTGACGCGTTCGCAAGACCATACGCGCCACCCCGACCTTGCCCGTGTTCTCCAATGCCGCGCGGAGCAGCGAGTAGCCCTTGCTGCGCGCGTTGAGGGGCTCCATGTAGTACGGACGGTCGAACTGGATCGGTGACACTTCACTCGCGTCGACGAATTGATCGATCACGATCGTGCCCGCGAGTTCGGGATCCGCCTTGGCGATGTCCTTCTTGCCGACCACGACGAAGTTGCCCTTCTCGTACTCGTAGCCGTGGACGATGTCGGCCCACGGCACCTCAGCGTCCGTGGACTTGTTGTAGCGCTTGTAACCAATCGGGGAGAGGTCGCGCTTGTCCAGCATGGACAGCGAAAGACCAGCTGATTTCTCGGTAGAAACGAGAGCCACCGGAATCTCCACGAGTCCGAACGAGATCACTCCGCGCCAGACGTCGTGCGTCTTCGTGGGTGCGGGGCCACCGGACTTCTTCTCCGCTTTCGAGGAGGCAACGGGTTTCTTGCGCAATTTGCGGACGGTCGTTGCCATGAGATTGGATTCCTCGAGTCAGACGGTGTGTTCAGGATCCGGTGCGTCGACACGCGGGGCCTGCGCGGCCGAGATTTGCGCGATCCCTTCACGATGCGTGCCGTCCTGAGCGAAAGTGCAAAGAGCACGCCGGAAAAGGGCCCCGGCGTGCTCTCCATTCCGCGCGAATCAGCTGCGCGCGGGCTGGGACGCCGTCGAGGACGTCTGCGAACGCTGCGGTTGGATCGTGCTCTTCGACGTCGAGGAGTTCGACGACGTGGAGGACTTGGAGTTCCCGTCCTTGTCCTTGTCGTCGTTCTTCGAAGCGACGCGGATCTGGTTCGTGACGTCGTCGACGCCCGAGCATTCCTCGATGCACTGTTCGGCCAAACGCTTCGACTGGCGATCCGGAACGGTGCCCGAGAGCGTCACGGTTCCGCCGCTCACCGTCACTTCGATCTCCGAAGCGTCGATCTCGTCATGGTCCTTCAGACGCTCGGACACTTCCTCTTGGATGCGTTCGTCGCTGCGACGGTAGCCCTTCGGACCACGGCCGAAGAAGGCACCGCGCTCGCTCTGCGTGCCGGAGCCGGAGCCCATACCCGACGAACCACCGAAGGACGACGAGCCCATCGAGCCCGAACTCGAACCCATCGAGCCGCCGTAGCCGCCGCGCGAGCCCGACTGTTGTTGACCCCCGTAACCGCGCTGGGCTCCGAAGCCCCCGCCCTGCGATCCTTGCGCGTCGAACCCGCTGTAGCCGTAGGCGCCCACGCCCGGAGCGCGCGAGTTGGAACCCGCGTTGCCCCAGTTTCCGCGATCACCGTATTCGCCTTGGAAGGACCGCGAGCCGCCGCGCTCGGCGCCGCCGTACGAGCTGGATCCGCCGTACGAACTGCCGCCGCGACGCGAAGCGCCGCCGAGTTCTTCGCCGTCCTCGAACCCGCCGCGACCCGAGCCGCCGCTCGAGGAACGTTCACTCTCGTGGCGAGCTTCGTCGAACGAGCGTCCCATGGGGCCGCTGCCGTAGCCGCCGTAGCTCGAGCCACCGTAACCCGACTCGCCGCGTAACGAGCGTCCGGCGTCTTCGCCTTGCCAGTTCTGACCCTGACTGCGCTGTCCCGCCGCACGACCGGCTCCGCCTTGCGATTCGGGACGATTCTCCTCGCCCCATCGACTACTCGATTCGCTGCGCGAATCTTGGCCGCGGCCTTCGCGTTCGTAGCTCTCGTCGTTGCCCGACCGGCCGTAAACCCCGTTGTTCCTGTCTCCGTTGCGCTGATTCACTTGGAACTCCTCGATCTGATGGACCCGTGTGCTCGTCCTCGGCCGGGAACACGACCCAGACCGCCGAGCGAGCTCCTGCCTCCAAAATCTGTGCCCGGAGACGAAGGGAGGCGGTGCCCGAAAGAGTGCCCTCGGATTCCTTCACTCACGTGTGGTGGTGGCGCTCCAAGTTGCCCGATCGCAAGGGACGACCTTGCCGCGTGCTCGTGCGCGGACGCATGCAATCCGTCCTGGTCGAATTCGAGGATGGAACGCGCGTCGTCACGAGCCGACACGCGATCCGGGTGCGACGCACAGGCGTCTGCCGCCCCGAAGATTGCGCCGGATGAACCCGCTCCGTCGCGCGTTGCGAGCGGCCCTTTCTACAAGTGAGTCACAGCACAACGCTCGTGCAAACGATCTGCAAATGGACACCGGGCGGGGAAAGTGACGCGCGAACTAAATCGATGCGAGCACTCGAAAACCGACGGACGTCGGACCCGGTTCGGTCCCCGTCACATGCAGCGCGTCGACGCGCGCGCCCGCTGGACCGCGTCGCAGGAACTCGATCATGACGTCGAGCTGTGACGTCGCGCCCCGCGCCCAGACTTCGACGCTTCCGTCGGCGCAATTCCGCACCCAGCCGTCCAGATCGAGCTCGCGCGCGCGAACGCGAGTGTGGTGTCGGAACCCGACTCCCTGCACGCGACCGCGCACCACGATGTGTCGGGCTTCGATCGCCATGCATGCGACAGCGTAGCACCGCGATACGATCGGGCCGTGCTCAACGCCTTTCTCGTATCTTTGCTCACGATGGGCCAACTCGCGCCCGGACCGTGGCGCGCGGTCCTCGCGAGTCCGCTGGGCGAGCTGCCGTTCGATTTCACGGTCGAGGTGCGCGGTGACGCGCACCTCGCGACGATCCGGAACGGCGAAGAGGTCATCGAGCGTCCGCTCGAGTTCGATGCGGACGGGAGCGTGCGCATCGCCTTCCCCCACTTCGACTCGAGTGTGATCGCGCGCTCATCGACCGATGGTCGCGAACTCAGTGGTGTGTGGCGTAAGCACGCCACCGATGGACACGATCGCGAGATGGGCTTCGGCGCTCGGGCCGGGGTCGCGACGCGCTTCGTACTCGCGGCCGATACGCGCCTCGAGCCGGAACGCGTCGCGGGCCGCTGGTCCGTGCGCTTCGCGGAAGAGGCCGAGCCCGCCGTCATGATCCTCGCGGCTGCCGGCAACGACGTTGCGGGTACGTTCCTCACGACGACGGGCGACCACCGTTACCTCGCGGGCGTTTTTCAGGCCGGGCGCTTGCGACTCTCGTGCTTCGACGGCGCGCACGCGTTCCTCTACGACGCGCGTCTCGAGGCGGATGGCACCTTGAAGGGATCTTTCGCGAGCGGCGCGGCGTGGCAGCGGACGTGGACGGCTCGGCGCGACGACAAAGCTGAAATTCCTGACGAATTCGCTGCAGCGCGCTGGTCGAGCGAACCGGGACTCCTGTGGATCGAGGGTCTCGATCGCGATGGAAAGCCGCGTTCGCCGGCCGAGTACTTGCGCACAGCGCGCGCGCTCGTCGTGCAGATCGCGGGGTCCTGGTGCCCGAACTGCCACGACGAGCTCGCGTGGCTCGCGCCGCTCGCCATCGAGCTTTCCGATCGCGGTCTAGCCGTCGTCACCCTCGGCTTCGAAGCCGCGGGCGACGAGGCTCGCGCGCAGCGACAACTCGAGAGGATGCGCGAGCGGCACGGAGCACGACATGAGTTCCTGCTCGGCGGCACTGCGGACAAAGAGCGAGCCGCGACGGCGTTGGGCGCTCTCGATCGTGTCGTCGCATTCCCGACGCTCGTCATCTTCGGTCGCGACGGCTCGCCGCGCGCTGTGCACAGCGGATTCCGCGGCAAAGCTACGGGCATCGAGCACGAGCGCGTCGTGCGCGACTTGCGCGCGCGCATCGAGGCGGCCTTGACGGAACCCGATGTCGAGTCACCGGCTCTGGCGATGTTCGTCGACGAAGCGCTCTGGCGTGACGAGCGCGACCGCACGTTCCTCGAGGTGCGCCGCGAGGGCGATCGCGTCCTGTTCGTCGAGCGCGAGACGTTCCGCTTCGACGGGCCGACACGCGAAGAGCCCGTCTCGACCGGTGAGATCGACGCGCGCGGTGACGTCCTTTGGATCGGCGACGAAGCCTGGCAGTTCGATCGGCGCGCTCGAGTCGCGTTGGATCCGCGCGATCTGGCGCACCGTCTCGTTCCGATGGCTCGGGGCCCGTTCCCGCGGGTCGGAGACGGACGCGCGGCCGGAATCGCGGTCGATCAGCCGGCGGAACTCGTCGCGGCGGTCGCCAGCACGGACGCAGTCCTGCGCAGAGAGGCAGTTTGGTTCCTCACGAATCAAATCGTGACCGCGATGTTCGCGCCGCCCGACTACGCGCCCATCGTCGATGCGGCATCCGCTGCTCGGATCGTGCCGCGCCTCGAGGACCCGGATCCGCTCGTGCGCGCGACGGCGTGCTGGGCTTCCGGGGTCCTGCGCATCGAGGCCGCGATTCCCGCTCTGCGCGTGAATGCCGAACATCCGTTTGCTGCCGTGCGACGCGAGGCGGCGAAGTCGCTCGCAACGTTCCAGCCGCGCTAGTCGACGCGAACGGTGCGTTCAGCCCGCGGACTGCGAGCCGGGCTTCCACAGGATGTCCTGCTTGCCCAGGCCGTTCTGCACGCGTGCGATGACGAACAGCAAGTCCGAGAGTCGGTTCAGGTAGCGCAACACCTCGACGTTCACGCGGTCTTTCTCGAGCGGGTCCGCGAGCATCTCGGACACGTGGCGCTCGGCTCGACGACACACGCAACGCCCCAGGTGCAACCACGCCGATTGCGCCGTTCCGCCCGGCAGAATGAACGATTTCAGCGGTTCGATGCGCGCGTTGTCGCGATCGATCAAGTCCTCGAGCCGCTTCGTGTAGGCCGGCGTGATGCGCAAGCGCGCGCCAGCCTCGCCGGGGACGCACAGGTCCGCGCCGACGTCGAACAAATCGTTCTGAATCACCCGCATCTCGCCGTAATGCGGCTCGTCGATGCCGCTCGCGATCAAAAGGCCGAGCACGGACGACAATTCGTCCACCGTGCCGTACGCGGCGACGCGCGGGTGGTGCTTCGGGACGCGTTGGCCGTCGCCGAGGCTCGTGAGCCCCTCGTCGCCACCGCGCGTGTAGATTCGATCGAGACGGACCATGGGCGAGCTATCTTGCGCGCGCGCGCCCGGTCGGGCAAGGACGGCGCAGCCTCTCGAGCGCGCCGGCTCACGGACGGACTCCGTGCGGCGCATGTCCATGTTCGCCGCTCCGAGACGTCCGACGTGGACGAGCACGCCAGAGGCACCGTAACCTCCGCGCGACGTGAGGATCCGAGCCGCGAGCGACCGTCGTGCCTCGTGGCGCGAAAAGGTGTGGCGCGAGTGGTGCTTCCTCCGCGCGGTCCTCGCGCACCGTGGTTGGAGCCTCGTCGTGCTCGCGGGGGTGTTGGCCGGCGGAGCGGCCGCCTTTCGCGCGCTCGAACCGGGGCGCGAATCCACCTGGGCCGAGAGCATTTTTCGCGCTTGGTCACTCGTTTTCGGCGAAGCGTCCGGCGAGTTCCCGCGCGACGGCTTCTTGCAGTTCCTCTATTTCCTGGTGCCCGTGCTCGGCCTCACCGTCCTCGTCGAAGCGATCGTCGAGGTCAGCCACATGGTGCGCGATCGGCGTCGCGGTGAAACGGAATGGTGTCGGATCATGGCGAACTCGATGGAGAATCACGTCGTCCTCGTGGGCCTCGGAAAGCTCGGCATCCGCGTCTTCCATTTGTTGCGCGCGATGGGCACGCGCGTCGTCGTGATCGAGCGCGATCCGCTGGGTGAGTTCCTGGAAGATGTACGCCGCGACGGCTCGCCACTGTTCGTCGGCGATGCTCGCCGGGAGGCGTTCCTCGTCGACGCCGGGATCGCACGCGCGCGGAGCCTGATCCTCGCGACGGACGACGATCTCGCGAACCTCGAGATCGCTCTCGATGCGCGGCGCCTGAAGCCCAATATCCGCGTGGTTTTGCGCATGTTCGACCCGAACATGGCCGCGAAGGTGAGTGAGGGATTCCAGATCCGCGCCGTGCTCTCGTCGAGCGATCTCTCCGCCCCGGCGTTCGCCGTCGCGGCGTTGGAGAAGAACATCGTGGCCAGCACGCTGATCGACGGCGTGCTCGTCGTGACGCAACGTTGCGTCGTCGCGCCCGGAAGCCCGGCGGCAGGACGCAGCGTAGGCGAGTTGACCCGTGCACACGGCGTCGGAGTCGTCGAACGCCGGCCGAAATCGGGTGAAGCGCGCTTGTTCCCCGATCCCGACACGCGCATCGAAGCGGGCGACGAGATCCTGGTGCAGGGGCCGTTCGAGGTCCTCGAACACGTTGACTTCGACGCCATCGGCGCAGCCTGACGCGAACAGGATCAGCTCGACGAATCGAGATCGAGGCGCCGCGCCTGCTCGCGGCGATGACGACCGCGGCGCTCGTGGGTCGTGAGACCGAGGTCCTTCGGCGTGAGCTCGCTGCCCAAGGCGCGACACATGAGGTGCCAAGCGCGCGCGTCGCGGTCCTCGAGCTCCGCGCGAGAGAACACGCGCTCTACCGACGCGCGGATGTCGACGCGCGCCGACTTCGACTTCGCGACGCGATCCCCGAGCGTGTGTGTCAGATTCGCCTTGAGATAGTCGCGCGACTCGGTGGAGAGCGGTTTTGCGCCGCGTTCTCGTCGTTTCGAGCCCGCATCGGAATACAAATCGGACAAGACGATTCCGACCGCCATGGCGAGGTTCAGCGAACTGTGCTCGGCGCTCGTGGCGATCCAGGCCAGGTCGCGCATGAGCTTCACGTCCTCCGATTCGAGGCCGCGCTCCTCGTTGCCGAAGACCAGTGCCACCGTCGCTTCAGGATCGTTCGCTTCCGCCCGCACCTCATCGCGGAACTCGCGCCATTCGCGGCGTTTCCGATGCTCGTGAGCGCGCGCCGTGAAGCCGATGCCGCGCGCGCACCCATCGAGTGCCTCGCCCAGCGTGGCGACGACGCGAAAGCGCGACGCGCCACCTTCCACGCCGTGCGACATCTGCACGAAGTCCGGGTGGACGAGCAGCGACGCCCTTTCCGGCGCTACGATCACCAGCTCGACCGGGCCAAAATTGGAGGCGACGCGCAGGATCGAGCCGGTGTTGCGCGGACCCGACGGTTTGACGAGTACGACGCGCTTCGTCACGGCATCAGCCGTTCGCGTTCGATTTCGGCGCGGACGGATTCGAGCTGCGCCGGATCGGGATTCCCGCCCGAAACGACGACGGCGACGCGCAGCGGATCCTTCGCGGATCGACCGGCGACGAGCTCGGCCGGCAATCGTCGCGCAACGACGGCCGCGAACGCCGCCGCACCCGCGGGCTCGACGATCTCACCCTCGGCGACGAGGCGCTTCTGACCCGCGAAGATGATCTCGTCGGGAAGCAGGATGGTCCCGTCGAGCGTCGCGCGACAAACGTCGACGTTGATCTGGCCCGAATAGGTCGGCGTGAGGCCCTGCACCTTGCTCGTGATCTCCTCTAAGTGCACCGGCGCGCCGGCCGCGATCCCAAGTGTCAGCGACGGCGATCCCTCGGGTTCGGCTCCGTAGATGCGCACGTTTCGGCCGAGTTTCCGGCGCAAAGCGAGCGAGGTACCCGACACGAGTCCCCCACCGCCGACGCACA
>Ga0163149_10001789_pt1 | contig 27076 bp, 26 predicted proteins | sample OliLakLV19MP5G1_FD_148604 | JGI IMG/M metagenome (GOLD analysis project Ga0163149, IMG submission 148604) | Freshwater microbial mat bacterial communities from Lake Vanda, McMurdo Dry Valleys, Antarctica - Oligotrophic Lake LV.19.MP5.G1 | ecosystem: Environmental > Aquatic > Freshwater > Lake >... | reverse complement strand
TCTTGTTAATACATGAAAAACAATAACAAAAACATAAGCAATGGTTCTAGTCTTTTTGATTGATAAAAATAACGGAATGGTTAAATCATAAAATGCACCAAACCAGCTGAAAAAATAAGCTACCCAAGCTTTATCCATAAAGTAACCTAAAATTGGAATATCGGTATGAGCTTGCAGCCAAATGCGCAATGGTTGTGCGTCAAAAAGCCAATCGGGATTTAATTTGGCCACACCTGCAAAAAAGTACACCATGCCCAATTGCAATTGTATAATGAAAATAAATATTCGAGGAATGTGAGTAATTCTCTTTTTAGGATTAATAAAAGTGTCTAAAGAAAAATACTTCCCAGCTGGCAGCAGTATCATTAGAAAGGCAACTATGCTAATAAAATAGTAATGATTTAGGTACGTTGACTTATCAATGAGCTCTACATAAGTAAATGATATAAAGAAGAGAAGAGATGACAGTCGGTAAAACAATCCAATCATCACAAACAAAGCAGCAATTCCCATTATAAAAAAGAGGAGATACATGCCAACTTCACCCAATGGTTTCACCCATTCAAATCCATAATAAGTAAAAAAGAATGTTGGATTAATGTACAGTTGTTCTATCCATCCGTTTAGCCAAAAACGAATAATACTAGCAAGCATCATTCCTCCAAATACAACGCGAAAAACGACCAATGGAGCAATGTGAACTTGCTCCATTAATCGTTTACTGCATTTTTCTTTAAAAGGGAAATTCATATTTAGTCACCATCACTATCAACGTAAGTGATTAAAACACCAAGTGAGGAAGGCATATCCACTTTTAATAAAATAACTAATTGCTGTAATTCAGCATAAGCATTGTCAACAATAGTCGTATTAGCAATAACAGCTTGTGATAAAGTACCCGGAATGGCAATTAACTTGGTTTTGGCTGTCGTTAATTTATTTTTGATTGCATTATTCAATGAGCCTGAACCATATTGAGCTCCAACATGATCTAAATAATCATCCAATCCTAAACCATCTGAATTTTGAATATCACGACCTAAATAAATATTTTCAATACTCTTTATGTGTTCCAATACAAGTGCAATTGATTGAGTGCTGTAATATGCTTCCACCTTTTCAGGCAAAGCAACTCCTAATGTTTTTTTACCAAGAGGAATTCCAATTTTTGCATTTTTTAATAATTCGAAGTCGTAGTTCAATTGGTTTACAAGCATTCCGATAGATCCGCCAACATCACTCCCTGTTGAACTTTTAAACGTATTGATGTAATTGCCTCCGGTTGAACTCCAAGCGGTGTTCACTGCATCCGTTTTTATCTTTAGCTCATTAACAAGAGCTGTTAAATAATTTTTTGCATTGGAAGCAGAAATGGATGTTGTAAATAAAGAAAGGATATAATTATTATCCTGGTTGCTTCGGTACAATAAAAAATCTATTGCAGGAAGTCCTTTCGCATCAATATTTGCAGCGGAAGCAAGATCATAAATCCCAGACGATATATTACTATTAATTTGAATAGTATCGCATGGGAAAGTATTAAAATTTGCACGAACAACTTCGCTTTCAGCAGGCCCAAATTCATATGTAGAACACCATTGATAGTTGATATAGGCTTGCGTGAATTTTGCTTGCAGTTCTGTTAACGTTAGCAATGTTGGGTTTGCAGTAAACAGGTTGTTCGACAACTGAAGTGAATCCATAGAAAGTTTCAGTTTTGCATAAGCAGGAAGTATAAGATTGTCTCCAATATTAGCAAGCATTTCGCTTTTATCAAAAGAGTCTTCGGGTAGCACTTCTTCGTCTTTATCTTTTTTGCATGAAGAAATAGCAAATACAATTACTCCTGTTAACAAAAATACAATTACATTTTTCCTTAATCTCATGGTAATTTTTTAGTATGAATCCCTAATAGCACTAAATGTTATTAGGGTATTCAAATTGTATTAATCTAAAAATAAAAAACTAAAACGCACTTAAATTAAAACCATAAACTGCATTAATCGTATTGATTGAATTATCGATATCAGCAATTGAAATGGTATAGAAATTAGTTCCAAGAGCAGCAATCGCATTACTGATTTCTGTATTAGAGATTTGTTTATACGAATTGTATTTCAAAGAATTAATAAATCCTACTGCTTCGGATAGCACATGATTGCGGATGGCATCATCAGCAAAAGCTGCTTTAGCTTCTGTCAATTCAAGAATAGCCGATGCTGCTACAACCCTTTCCCATTGTTGACGAACAACAATTATCTGTGCATCACGTGTGGCAGCATCATTATTAGAAATAGCTGCTCTTAATTTTAAAAATGCAGTCATTAAAGGAGCACTGGATGTAATGGCAGGATTTACTTCATCAGTATATTCTCCCCAATACCTCAATCCTAAAGTATTTGTTGGAAAATCAGTCGGAACGCCTAAATATCCAAAGGCTTCATCGCAATGATGTTCCTGAACTGTTCCTTCTCCGGGAACAACTGTAACATTGTCATCAATAGGTAAATTTATTAAGTAGGTTTCCAAAGCCTGATAGTAAAACACTGCACCCATTAATTGTTTTTTAATAACCTGTGCATATTCCAAACCGTTGGCGTTCAACAAATATTTTTTTGATGGGTCGGAAGAACTAGTTACAACACCGGCTATCCCGTTAGATCCTGTAGCAGTTCCTGAGAGACTTACTAAGGCTAATGAATCAAACAAATTATCAAAATAAGGTTGCTCCAAAAGATAGGTTTTGTTTTTAAGCTGTTTACCACTTGCGTCTAATGCCGCAACACCAAATGGACTTCCTGTATTTGAGTACATGTTTTTCATCTGTGTGCCGCTCAATACTGTTCCGCTGTTTCCCATTTTCATGTAATTAGAAATAGAATCGAGCATTGTTAAACGTGTGCTTTGTCCAGAGTAATTTACTACGGAAAAACTATACGTTGCAGGAACCGTATATCCTGTTGGTGTTGGTGATGGAACAGGTTCTTCGTCTTTGTCTCTTTTACAAGATGTTGCTGTTCCTATTAATAAGGAAAACAAAATGATTTTTGCAAAAGTGTAATTATTATTTCTCATATAACTTATATTTGATTGAGTTGTATTTGTATAGATTTTCGAATACAAAGCAACGGGATAAAACACGATGTTGCAATACCTAAAAGGTGGTATTTAGAATAATTCTTAATAAAAAGGGTGTTTTAATTAAAGGAATTAATTTCCCGAAAAAAGGAAATGATTCGGAGAAATAATATTCTCACGAACAGCGAATAAAACCAAACCAGCAGTATTGTTTACGCCTAACTTGTTCATGATATTTTTACGATGAGTGGTAACCGTATGGGTGCTTAAAAACAATTTATCAGCAACTTCTTTATTCGACAATCCTTCAGCAATCAATTTAATGATTTCCATTTCTCGATCGCTGATGTTTAAGCCTTCGCAAGTGTATTCGTTTACAGATGTTTTATCTAATAATACAGCACTTGCAATTTTACCGCACATAAAGGTTTCTCCTTTTGCAGTTTTATAGATTGCCTCTACAATTTCATCTTGGTCACAATCTTTCAGCAAATGACTTGTTACGCCTAAATTCAATGCTTTTGCAATTGAAATATTACTCTGAACATCCGTAATAGCCAATAATTTAGTGTTTGGGTATTTCTTTACAATTTGGGCAAGATTTTCCAATTGAAAATTGGCAGAAGTGTAATCAATGATAATTAAATCAGGGTGATAAAACTTAGCTTGATTTACTAAATCAGAAGCACTTAATGCTTCAGAAAGAAGTTCAAAATCAGTGTTTTCTTCCAACACAATAGCCAAACCTTTACGGCTTAAAAAATGACTATCTGCTATGATGATTTTGATTTTTGACAAAATTCTTTATTTAGATTGATTTTAAATAATACTCAAAAATACACATAGAATTGATTCAAACAAACAATTTTTCATCTTTTTTTGAGATTGTTATGAGTTGGGGTGTTGATTCAGGCAAATGTTCAACCCCGCTGGGGTTGTGAAATCTTGGCGGAACTACTTTTTCTATTAATATTTGCCCCCTCTGGGTCGAAAAAAATAAACTAAAAGGGGAATATTTGAAAAGGAATGACGAAAACTGATTTAATGGTCTACAATGGTGCTCTCGCCTTCTACTGCAAGAATGGTATTCTCAAAAACCGACTTGGCTTCCGCAAGCAAAGGTTGCAAATCCTTGTAACGAGCAGAATAATGTCCAATCATCAATTGCTTCACTTCTGCTTTTTTTGCCATCATTCCTGCTTGTAATGCTGTTGTATGAAAGGTTTCCTTTGCTCTGCTTTCCATCTCCTGCAAAAAGGTAGCCTCGTGGTATAATAAATCTACCCCTTTTATGTATTCAATTATTCGTTCATCATAACACGTATCTGAGCAATAGGCATAGGTTCTAGGAGTATTTGGTTTGCTCATTAATACCTCATTTTGAATCACCTCTCCCGACCTTTTTACCAAAGCTCCACCCGCTTTTATGGCTATTATTTCTTCAACCGTTAATTGAAACAAATGAATGGCATCTTTTGAAATGGAAGGCAGCAAAGCTTTTTCCTTAAAAACAAAACCACAACATGGAATTCTGTGATTCAATACTATCGTGCTCACTTCTACTCTATCGTCTTCAAAAATGATATCATTATTGATATATTTATGAGCATGATAAACGATTGGAAACTTAATATAAGATTGCGAATGCTTAAATTGTATCTCAATGATTTCCTGCAGCTCGGCCGGACAATACAAATGAAGATCAACAGTGCGACCAAGCAAATGCATACTGGATATCAAACCCATTAAACCAAGGTAGTGATCGCCATGCAAATGACTGATAAAAATGTGATTGATGCGTTGAAATTTAAGTTTAAATCTGCGCAATTGAATTTGTGTAGCTTCTCCACAATCAATTAAAAAAAACCGCTCAGCTATGTTGAGTAGCTGAGCGGTTGGATTTCTTTTAGAAGTAGGAGTTGCACTGCTGCAACCAAGAATAGTCAATTCAAAATTTTGCATTATTTACCTGCAACAATCATACGTTTAGTGATTGTTTTATCACCATTGGTGATAGAATAAATATACACACCAGGAGAAAATGAATTTGCTTCTATTTTAATAATGTTTACTCCTTTAGCAGTTTTAAAAATTTTGTTATAGATAACAGCACCTAACATATTAAAAACTTTGAATTCGATGTTGGAGTTATCTACTGAAGAAAAACGAATTTCAGAGCTTTCATTAAAAGGATTTGGACTGTTTTGATCCACATCAAATTTAGTTAAATCCAATGTTGAAATACTAGCAGGATCAAGAACTACACTACGATACTGAGTGTTATCAATCCCTTGAGTAAAGGGTGTTCCGATAATAGGCAATGTTAAATGCCCGATTGCATGTACAATAACTTGTTTGTTCCAAGCTACGGTAGGTGTTCCAGAAACTAAAACACATGCAGTTGAAGGAGCAAGAAAGTTACAAGAAGCAGGTACACAAGTATATGATAAACCTGGAGCTAAACTATCCACACTACCAATTTCAATTGACGTTAAACCGGTTCCCGGAGGCGCTCCGAAACTAGAAGCATCTGGTGGAATTTTAATACTTAACACTTCAGTGTATGGGACACCAACGGTTCCAATTGCAAGACCTGTAGCGCTATCCGGACAAATGCCATAAGCTGTTGAACTAGGAATACAAGAAATATCAGGTGTACATTGTGCAACTGATTTGGTTAATCCAAAAGATGCAACTAATACAAAAGAGAATAGTACTTTTTTAATCATAAGAGTAAAGATTTAGTATTGATTTTTAAGCGTGAACAGTAAGCATTTCCTTTGCTTCATCCACGGTTGTTGTAATATTTAAAATGGTATCCAATTGAGAAATAGAGATTAATTTTTTAACAGACTCTTGTAAGCCAGTAAGAATAAACGACCCTTGACTATTCTTGCACAAACGATTAGCAACCAAAATAGCGCTCAATCCAGAAGAATCGCAGTAGCGTGTATCTGACAAATCTATAATAATATTTTTAGCGCCATCAGTGCTAATAACAACTAACTCCGATTTTAATGAAGGGGCTATATTGCTATCCAACTTCTCTACTAAAAGTTTTATGATGGTGTACTTTTCTGTCTTATCTATTTGAAAACTCATAATGGTAATTTATTTTAACAAATGTATGAAATTTTTGTGGTACAAAGCAAGTAGAAACGGGAAAGAAATGAAAGTGTTGAAAAACCAATAGAAACTAGGCTCTGCCTGCTAAGAGGAACAAAACAGCCATTCTAACTGCTACCCCATTTTCAACCTGTTCCAAAATGATACTTTGAGCGCTATCAGCAACATCACTGGTAATCTCCACACCTCTGTTGATGGGGCCGGGATGCATAACCACTATTTTTTTAGAAAGGGAATCCAGAATGTCTTTGTTTAAGCCAAACAACATAGTGTATTCGCGTAAAGAAGGGAAATATTTTATGTCTTGTCGCTCCAATTGAATCCGCAACATATTTGCTACATCGCACCATTCAAGAGCTTTTCTCAAGTCGTGCTCCACTTTTACACCTAAACTGTGAATATACTTTGGCATTAAGGTAGTTGGTCCGCATACCATCACTTCTGCTCCTAGTTTTTGCAGACAAAAGATGTTTGACAAAGCCACTCTGGAATGAAGAATATCTCCAATGATAGCGATTTTTTTGCCTTTAATACTTCCCAGTTTTTCCTTTATAGAAAAGGCATCCAACAATGCTTGAGTAGGATGTTCGTGAGCACCGTCACCCGCATTTATAATTTTAGCATCAATGTGTTTTGAAAGAAATACCGCTGCTCCTGGGTTTGGGTGGCGCATTACTACCATATCTACCTTCATCGCCAGAATATTATTTACCGTATCAATCAGCGTTTCTCCTTTTTTAACAGAAGATGAACCTGATGAAAAGTTAACGACATCAGCACTTAAACGCTTTTCTGCTAATTCAAAAGATAATTTTGTTCGTGTAGAGTTTTCAAAAAATAAATTGGCAATAGTAATATCTCTTAGGGAAGGAACTTTTTTAATGGGACGGTTAATGACTTCTTTAAAATTTTCGGCTGTATGCAATATCAAATGAATATCGTCTGCTGTAAGCTCTTTAATTCCTAGAAGGTGCTTTGTACTCAACTTAGTCATTCGTTCTTTAGTCTTTAATCATTAGATAATAAAGTAACTTTATCCACGCCATCGGTTTCTTTCCACTCTACTTTTACTTTTTCGGAGGCGATGGAGTCTATTACTTTTCCTATGTATTTGGCTTGTATTGGTAAATGTCTGCTTAGTCTTCTGTCAATCAACACGAGTAATTCCACATCGTTAGGTCGACCGAAAGCCAGCATTGCATCTAATCCGGCACGAATGGTTCTTCCTGTGAACAACACATCGTCTACCATGATAACATTTTTGCCTTCAATAATAAAATCGATACTTGTAGCATTTGGAACTAATTCTTTCTGGCGGAAGTCATCACGATAAAAAGTAGTATCTAAACTACCATACTTGATGTCTTTGCGTTTTAAAATCTCTTGAAGTTTTTTATGGATACGCGATGCCAAAAAAATTCCTCTCGGCTGAAGGCCAATGATAACTGTATTTGAGAAGTCGTTGTGAATTTCTATTAATTGATAACAAAGCCGGGTAACGGTAATATCTAGAAGTTTACTGTCTAAAATGATTCTTGGCTTCATCATACTAGAGAACAAAGATATACTATATTTTGAATTTCAGAAGAAAAAACATTGATGCGCACAGATTATCATGATTTCCATGATAAGGTTAGGTTCTTTCTTCAGATGAAAATGAGAATAGAACCGCAGAGCAGCCTATAGCATCACGGAAAATTATTTCTTAATAATCTTTTTCGTAATTGTTTTTTCTGATGTTGCTACCTGAACAAAATAGATGCCTGCCGTAATTTCACTTAAATCAATTTCTGTTTTCCCTTTGTTGATTCTTGCAGAATAAACTTGTTCACCTAAAATATTTACAAAGCTTAATTCAATTTCAGAATTGCTAGTTGAGCTTATTGTTAATACATCAGAAAATGGATTTGGATAAATATTAAAATCAGTCTCAACACTTAAATCATTTATTCCTGTGCAAGCTGTAACTACAATGCTACTCGTTTGAACATCGGAACAACCTAAAGAATCAGTATAACTGTAAGTTATATTGTGAGCTCCTATTCCTGCAACACTAGGAGAAAATATTCCTGTACTTACTCCAGTTCCTGAATAAACACCTCCAATTGGACTCCCTCCTGTTATTATAAAAGCTGTTGATGTATCGCAGATGACAACTACTTGATCAAACACTACAGAAGGTGCAATGTTGATTGACAACGTTGTTGTAACAACACTATCACATCCAAAAGATGAACTTAGATTATCTGTGTAAACGCCTGCTGTATTTTGAAATGCACCCGCCAAAAAAATACTGTCGTAAGAGCAAATGGCAATTGATTGACTGATGGAATCGTTCGGATGCACTGCCAATAGTGTGGTTACAACACTATCACAACCATATAACGAAACATAATTATTCACGTACGGACCTGCAACAGATTCATACGTCCCACCAATCAATGCGCTGTCCCCTTCACAGATATTTGCATTCAAAGCAACGTTATAATTCGGCCGCACAATTAATTGATGCGTGTAAATACTGTCGCATCCTAAAAAAGTAGAATAATTATCAGTGTAAACAGAATCTATCATTTCGTAGGTACCGAATATCAAAGTGCTGTCGCCAGTACAAATCGTGGTTGTTTGAGCAAACGAATAAGAAGGATTTACAGAAAGTGTATGTTCGATAGTACTATCACAACCTGTTACCGCTGACAAAACAAAGGTGTACATGCCTGCGGTTGATTGATATGTTCCTCCGAGAGAGACACTATCACCGGCACAAATGGTGCTCGCAGTGGTTGTGAAAAAGGCCGAATTGACGTTCAATGAAAGGTAAACCAATGAATCGCATCCGTAAACTGATGATAGCATATTCGAATAAAATCCCGGAGCAGTTAAACTACTGCTTCCGAAAACAATTGTATCACCTTGGCAAATGGTTGCGTTGGTAAAAAGTGTATAGGCCGGATGAACGATCAAAGGAATTTCATATGTTGTATCTGAAGGTATGCATGCTCCTGAAACGATACATTGATAGAAATACCCATTCATTGATAAAGTGGCACTGTTGATTATTAATATGTTTGTATTTACTCCTAAATAAGTTGAAGAACTTATTAAGTTAACATACCCGCTCCCTTGATTTTCCTGCCATTGGTAAGTTAATCCTGTACCCGAAGCAGTTATTGATAAACTTGCATCATCATTTTCACAAGTTTCAGCAAAGGCAGGCTGCACATCCACTGAAGGCAATTCATTTACTGTAAGCGTTACAACCGAACTGGTTACCGAAGGAGAACAAACACCTGTTACAATACATTGAAAAGTATAACCGTTGAACGATAAAGAAACTCCTGTAATGTAAAGCGCTCCGGTTGTATCTCCCGAATATGGAGGAGCTGCAGGAACGTTTACAAAGCCCGAACCATCATTCACCTGCCATTGATAGGACAACCCCGTTCCGCCTGTTATTAAACTAAAAGAACCTATTGCTCCTTCGCAAACAAATGCATTGCTTGGCTGAGTTGAGATGTTTGGAGCGAGATTTACTTTTAAAGATGCATCGTCACTAGTATCGTTAGGCACACATCCATTTGTTACAAAACATCTGTAAATGGCGTTATCTAACGACAATGGAACAGTGGTAATATTTAATGTAGCAGTATTTACTCCAGAATACGGTGCAACATTACTTAAATCAATAAATCCTGCACCTTGGTCAACTTGCCATTGAAAAATCACACTCGGACCAGTTGCTGAAATGGTAAAAAACGTGTTTCCGTTTTCACATACAACAGCGTTTGATGGTTGCGAAACAACTATTGGTGGCGTGCATCCACCCGCTAGCAGTTTGAATGAAATAAGTAGTGATGTAATTATAATGAAGATTGCTTTCATGATGGTTCAAATATAATGAATCTGCGAATAGGTATATAGATTTTTGTTTTTGTATAACTGCGTTGTATAAACAAACTTTTTCAACTCTAAATGCTCGATATGCTTCGAAATAAGCCTGAATACGTTTTACTAAGCGAGGTAAAATAAAAAAGCGCTCCACAGTACGGGAGCGCTTTTTTCTAAAAAACCATGGCGTGGGTTTTTAGATTTTGTTCCGCGCGTAAGCGGAACAAAATATTATTCAGACTTTTTAGTCGATTTTTTTTCAGACTCTTCCATATCTGCTTTTAGATTTGAAAGAACATCCATATCGCCTAGTGTTGTTTTTTCAACACTGTCTTTTACTTTTTTAACTGCTTTTTTCTCTTCGTCTCCAGCAGCTTTCTTTTCAGTTGCAACTGCTGCTTTTTCGTTAGCCGTTACTTCTTCATTGATTTTGCTATGAGAAACGATGATTTTTTTGCCTTCTTTGTTAAACTCAAGAACTTTGAATTCCAATGTTTCTTCCACTTTAGCAGAAGTTCCATCAGGCTTTAGCAAGTGACGAGTTGGGCAGAATGCTTCAACACCGTAAGGCATAGAAACGATCGCACCTTTTTCCATTACGCTAGTAATTGTTCCTTGGTGTAAAGAGTTTTCAGTAAAGATTGTTTCAAACACATCCCATGGATTTTCTTCCAATTGTTTGTGTCCTAAGCTCAATCTACGGTTTTCACCATCAATTTCTAAAACTACAACATCAATCTTATCACCTATTTTAGTGAATTCTGATGGATGCTTGATTTTTTTAGACCATGATAAGTCAGAAATGTGGATTAAGCCATCAACACCTTCTTCTAATTCAACAAAAATACCGAAGTTGGTAAAGTTGCGAACTGTAGCTGCATGTTTAGAACCTTTTGTGTATTTAGTAATTACATTGCTCCATGGATCAGGCATCAATTGTTTAATACCCAATGACATTTTGCGTTCTTCGCGATCAAGTGTCAAAACAACTGCTTCTACTTCATCACCCACTTTTAAGAAATCGTGAGCAGTACGTAAGTGCTGGCTCCAGCTCATTTCAGATACGTGAATCAAACCTTCAACTCCTTGTGCAATTTCAACAAAAGCACCATAATCAGCGATTACAACTACTTTTCCTTTTACTTTATCACCAATAGCCAATTCAGCTTTCAAACCATCCCAAGGATGAGCAGAAAGTTGTTTCAAGCCCAATGCAATACGTTTTTTCTCGTTATCAAAATCAAGAATAACAACGTTGATTTTCTGATCCAATTTAACGATTTCTTCTGGGTGGTTAATACGTCCCCAAGATAAATCTGTAATGTGAACCAATCCGTCAACACCACCTAAATCGATAAACACACCATAAGAAGTAATGTTTTTAACAGTTCCTTCTAATACTTGTCCTTTTTCTAATTTAGAAATGATTTCTTTTTTCTGTTGTTCTAATTCCGCTTCAATTAATGCTTTGTGAGAAACTACAACGTTTTTGAACTCATTGTTGATTTTCACAACTTTAAATTCCATTGTTTTTCCTACATATACATCGTAATCACGGATAGGCTTCACATCAATTTGTGAACCCGGTAAAAATGCTTCAATACCAAATACATCAGCGATAAGACCACCTTTTGTACGACATTTAACATATCCTTTGATAATTTCATCATTTGCAAGCGCTTGATTAACACGCTCCCACGATTTCATGGCACGAGCCGTTTTGTGAGAAAGAATTAATTGACCGCTCTTATCTTCTTGAGATTCTACATATACTTCAACAATATCCCCGATTTTTAAATCCGGATTGTAACGAAATTCTGTTAATTGAACAACACCATCCGACTTGTAACCAATGTTTACAACTACTTCTTTGCTGTTTTTAGCTACAACTTTACCATCAATGATTTCGTTTGCTGCTACTGATTTTAGGGTTTTTTCGTAAAGAGAATCGTATTTATCACGATCTGCTTGTGAATAGGTTTCACCTTTGTTTCCTACTGCATCCCAATCAAATGCTTCTAATGCTACTGGTGCTTCTAGTGTTTCTGCCATTTTACTGTTTCCGGCTGTTGATTCTCCGGAGGCTTTTTTTGTATCCAATTAATTGATTATCAATTTAATTGAAGAGGTTAGTACTCATTTTTATTTATCCCTTTTTTAAAAGGGGACACAAATATAAGAAATTCTAATGTTGTGGCAACAATATTTTTAATTTTTTTTAGAAATCGAAAAAATGCACGCTTTATAAAACAATACAGCTTCATATAAAGCACTTATTTTATTAATAATCAAAAAGTTAAATAAATATTTGGAAAATATAAGTCGAAAGCTTATATTTGAATATGAAATACAAAACAAGTACTATCCTCTCCTTCTTTTTTCTGTTTTTTGTCTCATTGGGATTTGTAAAAAATGCCAACTCTCAAACAACTACTAATGGAAAAATTGTTGCTTTTCATCCTTCTGTAGGAAACTCAATTACTGTTTCTGAAAAAAAAGAATTACAGCTTTTTACCGAATACAACGATTCTCTTTTTGAATCGGCCCAACTGATTCGCTACAGTGCTGACTCCTACTCTGTTTTAATAAAAACCACAAAAGGGAACTCATTTGAGAAACCGGTTAGCCTCTATGAATTGGATGCTATTTATGCTACAATTGAAAAAGTGAAACCATTTGCTTCTACAAAAAGCAATGATGATTACCTAACTACTGAGACTGACAAACAAGTTAAGAGAAAAGATCACTCTGAATCAGTCTTTATGATGATAGAAGTCTCCTTTCAAGTTTTGTTTTTATTCTTTGAAATAATGAATTTTGCATATTAATTTTTTTGATAGCTACTCCACTCTATAATCCTGTTTTCTACCTGTTTCCTTAGATTTCAATAATAATTAAACTTTAATATCAACAAATAGCTTGTCATTAAAAGCTTTTCTTATTTTTGCGCCCACTAAAATAAATTTTATGAGTACAGATTTAATTGTAAAGAAGTCGAAAATCAAAGGTGCAGGTAAAGGTTTATTTACCACCAAAGACATCAAAAAAGGAGAACGAATTGTTGAATACTTGGGAGAGATAGTAACGGAAGCGGAATTAGACCGAAGAGCAGAAAAGGATATTTATGGATACGCATTCTATATCAGCAAAAAAAAATGTGTAGATGCCTATTATACACCTAAGGAATTAGCTCGTTACGCGAATGATGCAAAAGGACTAACCAAGGTAAAAGGTGTCACCAACAATTGTTGTTATGTTGTATACAAAAATTCCGGCTGGATAAAAGCAGAAAAAAACATTTTGGCTAATTCTGAGATACTTGTTGCTTACGGAGCTGAGTATTGGAAAGAAATTCGCGAAAACCTTGGGCTTGACAAAAAGAAAAAATCATCCAAAAAGAAAAAATAAATAATTTTCATATATTTACGAGATACTCTGATGTCTCGATGAAAAAGAAAATACTTTTCCTTGTTATTGTTTTCATTTTTGGTGCAACAAATATAAACTTCGCACAAAAAAACGTACAAGCCCGCATCGACAGTTTAGAAACAGTTTTAAAAACAGTTACTGACACCAATAAAATATTCACTCTTCTTCATCTTTGTTCTGCTAATCAGCAAACCGACCCAAACAAAGTATCTGACTATTTAAATACTGCTACCGAATTAGCAAATGAATTAAAAATCCCTAAATGGATAGCCGAGTGTTTTTACACAAAAGGATTGTATGAATACGGAAAAGGGAATTTTTCTGCTGCTAAAAAAAATTATCAAGAAGCCTTAATACTATTTGAACAAGAGAAAAATCAAATTCGAATGGGTAATATGAAATACAGCATTGGCGTACTGGAAGTTTATACCGGTAACTACGCTCAAGCGAACGAATGTTTTTTTAAAACGCTTAAAATTTATGAGATTCTTGATAAAAAAGATTTGATGAGCAATTGTTATTCAGCCATAGGCAATGTTTATAGTCGACAAGGAAACAGTCAAAAAGAAGAAGAATTTCATTTAAAGGCATTAAATATACGACTTGAATTAAAAGACAATTATGGGTTATTAGTATTTGGAGTAAAAATATCATAAAACAAAAAAACATGCGAAACCGCCTTACGATTCTTTTCTTGTTTGTGTTTTCTTTTACAAATGCTCAAAAAGCTAAGATTGATTCATTACTAAATGTTATTGAAACGGCTAAGGATACAAATTTAGTAGCCGCATTAAACGATGTTGCCTTCCGATATGGCAAATTAGGCGACTTTGAAAATGGCCTAGCCTATTCAGAAAAAGCACTAACAAGTGCTGAAAAAATTGGAAATAGAAAAGGCATTGCAACTGCTTATCGCAACTATGGAGTGATTTATAAAAACATGGCCAACTATCCTAAGTCGCTGGAATTCCACAACAATGCTTTAGAAATTAGCACACAAGACAAAGACAAAAAAAGTATTGCTGCCAGTTTAAACAACATTGCAAACATCTACTATCTACAAAGTGATTTTCCGAAGGCACTTGAAGTCCATTTTAAATCTCTAAAAATTAAAGAAGAAATAGGTGATAAAAAAGGAATTGCAGTCAGCTTAAATGGAGTTGCATCCATTTATTATTTGCAAAAGAATTTCGATAAAGCAATGGAATTTTATCTAAAATCAGCTAAGTTAAGAGAAGAGAATGGCGATCGTGCTGGCGTGGGTCTGGTTTATAATAATATTGGTGGAATCTTTAAAGACAAAAAACAATACAAAGAAGCAGATAGTTGTTTTTTGAAGGCACTTACAATTCAAAAGGAATTGGGCGAAATCAACAGCTACTCTAACACATTAAACAGCCGCGCTGGAAATTATTTTATACAAGGAAAATATGCTGAAGCACGACTTTGCTTTCAAGAAGCTTTGCCTATTCAGGAAAAAAATAACGACAAATTTGGAATTGCTACATCACATAATAATTTGGGATATATCTGTTTAATGGAAGGTGATTACAATAAGTCGGATTCATACTTAACAGAGGCACTTAAACTTGCCAAAGAAATTGGCTTGAAAGATTTAATTAAAGAAATCTACTTTAATTTTTCACTATTAAAACAAAAGCAAGGAAACTATCAACAGGCTTTTTATTTTCAAGGACTCTTTATTGAGATGAAAGATAGCGTCTATAACGAAAATTCAACAAAGCTTATAGCTGAAATGAATACAAAGTACGATACAGAAAAAAAGGAACTACTAATAAGCGCATTAGAAAAAGATAAAATTGTATCTGAACTTGAAATAAGCAAACAAAAGAACTTTCAATACAGTTTAATGGGCTTTTCGGCCTTATTTGTAATTCTAGCAATTGTATTATTCATCGGATTTTACTTCAAGAAAAAAGCCAATAAACAATTAGAGGTACAAAAAACAGAAATAGAAATTCAGAAAACAATAGTAGATGAAAAAAATAAAGACATTACCGATAGTATTAATTATGCTAAACGTATTCAATCGGCCATTCTTCCTTCTATTGAAAGCATTCAAGCTAGTCTACCCAATTCATTTATTTTTTATCAACCCAAAGACATTGTAAGTGGCGATTTTTATTGGGTTGCAGAAAAAGGGAGTCGCTTAATTATTGCTATTGCAGATTGTACTGGTCATGGAGTTCCTGGAGCATTCATGAGCATGATTGGAAATGATATTTTGACTCAGATTGTAATTGAAAAAGGAATTACAAAACCCAATTTGATTCTTACAAATTTGCATGATGGAGTTCGGAAATCCTTAAAACAAGATACAAGCACTAGTAACACAAAGGATGGAATGGACATCGCTATTATTTCTTTTGAAATTAATAATTTTGAGAATGTTGAATTTGCAGGAGCGTTACGACCACTATGGATTGTAAAAAAGGATGCAAAAGAAATTACAGAGATGAAAGGCGATAAACATTCGATTGGTGGTGCCTATTCTTCTGATACTAGAGAATTTACAAATCACGAATTAAAACTATCAACAGGTGACAGCATTTATTTAACCACAGATGGTTATGCCGATCAATTTGGTGGCGAGCAAGGTAAAAAGATGATGACTAAAAACATGAAAGAATTACTGCTTAGTATTCAAGCGAAAAAGTTGGATGAACAAAAGTCGATTCTTGAAAAGTCTTTCTCTTCATGGAAAAGAAATAGAGAACAAGTGGACGATGTATTGGTTTTTGGAGTTAGAATATAAAATTACTTGTACACTTCCTTTTTACTCGCCTTCAACGTGTTCATTAATAAAGAAGCAATTGTCATTGGACCTACTCCACCTGGAACAGGCGTTATATAAGAAGATTTAACAGCCACTTCATCGTATTTTACATCGCCTAACAATTTGAATCCGCTTTTTGTTTCAGAAGAAGCAACTCTGGTAATTCCAACATCAATCACCACTACTCCATCTTTCACCATGTCGGCCGTTACAAATTCTGCTTTGCCTAATGCAACAATTAGAATATCTGCTTTTAATGTAAACTCTTTTAAATTGGCTGTACGGCTGTGACACATGGTTACTGTACAATTTCCTGGATTCGTATTTCTCGCCATCAAAATGCTCATGGGTGAACCCACAATGTGACTTCTGCCTAAAACCACACAATGTTTGCCTGCCGTTTCAATTTTATAACGTTCCAGCAATTGCATTATTCCATAGGGAGTTGCAGGCAAATACGTTGGCAAATTCAAAGCCATTCTTCCGATGTTCTGTGGATGAAATCCGTCTACATCTTTTTGCGGAGCTACAGCTTCTACAATGTTATGCTCATTGATATGTTTTGGAAGTGGTAACTGAACAATATAACCATCAATATCTGCATCGTTATTTAAACCATCAATAATGTGCAATAACTCTTGTTCGGTAGTTGCAGCTTCTAATTTTACTAAGGTAGATTTAAAACCAATTTTTTCGCAGGCTTTTACTTTAGCACCCACATAAGTTTCGGAAGCACCATCATTTCCAACCAATACAGCAGCCAAATGAGGGATTTTACCACCATTTGCTTTAATAATTTTTACTTCTGCTGCAATCTCGTCTTGTATTTGAAGAGATATTAATTTACCATCTATAATTGTTGCCATACTTTTTCGTTTCTAAATTCTTCCTTAATGTCATTACTAGCATTCTGCGTTGAAGCAGACACATCGAGAAACGGAATCTGTTAATTAAAAAATCGAATCCTAAATAATGAGATCCCGTGTCGCGGCACGGGATGACCCTTCCAAATAATCAACACATCAATTCATCAGCACATTAGCACATCTAACTATCTCCCCATTCCTGGCATGTTCTTCATTTGTTGCATCATCTTCGCCATGTTTTCTTTATTACCCATCATCTTCATCATTTTACGCGTATCGTCAAATTGTTTTACCAATCGGTTTACATCTTGAACTGTTGTTCCGCTTCCTTTTGCAATTCTGTCTCTGCGTTTGCCTGTCAATGAATCCGGGTTTTCTCTTTCGTATGGAGTCATAGAAAAAATAATGGCTTCAATGCCTACAAATGCTTTGTCATCTATGTCCACATTCTTCATTGCTTTACCAACTCCCGGAATCATTCCCACCAAATCTTTGATGTTTCCCATCTTTTTAATTTGATTCAATTGCGAAAGGAAATCGTTAAATGTAAATTGATTTTTTGCAATTTTCTTTTGAAGCTTTCTTGCTTCTTCAACGTTGTACTGTTCCTGAGCACGCTCAACCAAGGTAACAACGTCACCCATACCCAAAATTCTGTCGGCCATACGACTTGGATGAAATACATCAATTGCATCCATCTTTTCGCCTGTACCAACAAACTTAATTGGTTTGTTAACTACTGAAAGTATTGATAATGCAGCTCCTCCACGTGTATCACCATCTAATTTGGTTAATACAACTCCATCAAAATTTAATCTTTCATTAAATGTTTTTGCCGTATTAACTGCATCTTGTCCGGTCATGGCATCCACCACAAACAAAATTTCATCCGGTTTGATTGCATCTTTTACTGCTGCAATCTCATTCATCATTTGTTCATCAATAGCTAAACGACCCGCTGTATCTATAATTACAACCGAGTTTCCATTTTGTTTTGCAAAAGCAATCCCTTTTTGTGCAATGGAAACAGCATCTTTATTTTCTCTATCCGAAAAAACATCCACACCAATTTGTTCACCCAATACATGCAATTGGTCAATCGCAGCGGGACGATAAATATCACAGGCAACCAACAATGGTTTTTTACCACGTTTTACTTTTAAATGATTTGCTAATTTTCCTGAGAATGTTGTTTTACCCGAACCTTGCAAACCACTCATCAATACAATGGTTGGATTGCCACCTAATTTAATGTCGGTGCTGGTTTCACCCATCAATTTACTCAACTCATCGTGAGTAATTTTGGTTAGCAATTGTCCAGGTGAAATAGACGTTAATACATTTTGTCCGAGTGCTTTTTCTTTTACCGTATCTGTAAATTGTTTTGCAACTTTATAGTTTACATCGGCATCCAACAAGGCTTTACGAATTTCCTTAATGGTTTCCGAAACGTTTATTTCTGTAATTTTTCCATGACCTTTTAAAACTTTAAAGGCCCTATCCAACTTATCACTTAAATTATCAAACATGTTATTTATCTTATTTTTTGAGAAAGCGAATTTAATGAAAAATTAGGTTACCGATAGCGAATTGAAACGAATATTGCGAATCTGGATGCTTAAAATAAAAATTGCATCTGGATATGAATGAAAAATCTGCGAGAATAACACCCCACAGATTCTTAATAATCTTATTTACCACTTTCAAGAGGAGAATAAATTCCGCTAATATTATAAATAGTAGAACTTACAAGGCACAGATTCGCAATATTCGAAATGATTCGCTATCAGTACTATTTCTTCTTACACTTCAACAAACTTTGGCTTACTCCTATTTGATCAATTTGCTCTACCACTTCAAATCCTGCTGCATCAACACATTTTAGGAATACTTCAGAATTGTACATTTGCGAGTTACCATTTGCAATTGCTGTGAAATATAAAGATGTTTGCTGTAGTGAAAAAGCTGCTGCTTCAAATCGTTGTCTATCCCAAAAAGGTTCTAGAATATAAACAAAACCACCGTCTGCTATTGCTTCGTGACAACGGCTAAGAATAGAAATGATTTCTTTTTCAGAGAAACAATCTAAAAACTGACTCATCCAGATAGCATCGTATCCTTTGGGAAGCTTTTGTGTTTCGTCTAATATGTTTGTGCCATGAAAAGTAAGTCTGTCAGACAAACCATGCTTTTCAATGTTAGCTTTTGCCATGTTTACTTGTCCGGGTAAATCCACAATTGTTACTTGAACATCTTTATCATATTTGGCACATGCAATCGACCATTTACCGGTATTTCCACCGATGTCCAATAATTTTTTAGGCTTGTTTTTGAAAACCAATGGCAATACTAATGGAAAAGCATCATCCGAATAATAATGATCGAAACCAAACCATGATTTTTGAACAGCTCCAGGAAGATGCGCCAATGCTTCATACACAGTTTTCCATTCACCAAATACTTTTAAACCTTCAGGCTTTTCATTATTAATAGAATCCTCTAAATTGTATATACCTTTGTAACAAACATCTTGCACAAAGTCCATGTTTACACGAGTCATCTGATCATTTAAAATAAAATGACCTGTTTTAGTTAAGGTATATTTTTTATCGTTTTCCAAAACAATTCCACCACCCAAGCCTGCTTCCAATAGTACACGAACACCATAATGTGGCACTTTGGTTTTAGCAACAACTTCTTCTAGTGTTAAACCATGCTTCCCTGCATCCATAATGGTTTGTAAAATTCCATTGTCGCGCATCACACGGGTAGCTTGAAACACTATTGGCGCATGTGCTATCCATTGTGCATATTCAATTGCTTCTAAAGCTGTTTTCTTCTCTTTCTTAAAAAAATTCATACACCAGTTTTTCAATTTTTGTCAAAGATAAGATTTGCATTGAAATCAGGCAGATTATGTGATTGTTTTTTTACCTTTTTGTTTCCAAATAATAATAAGGAAAAGAGCCGCAGATTCGCAGATTTCTATATGTGTTAAATTTTGGGGCAGATTATTAATTCGTAAACGAATTCAGATAGGTTCTAATCCAATATTGCTTTCGTTCTTATCAGTAGTATTCCCTGCGAAGGATGAGGCAATAAAATCTGCACCAATTATTTCTCTTTTATTACTCTCCTAATCTGCGGCTATTTTTTTTGTAAATTAGCTTTGTGAAACACTCCTCGTTGTTCCTCTTCTTTTCGATTGCTTCAATGCTTTGCAATGCGCAAATCAGCAATATTATATTGGAAGGAAATTACCAAGGCAAAAACTTATACATTCAAAATCCTGCTGTTGGAAATGACTATTGTACTGAAAAAGTGTTAGTGAATGGGAAAAAAATAAGCTTTACGAATACTGATGCTTATGAGATAAAACTTGATTCTCTTGGTTTTAAACTGGGTGATTCAGTTAAAGTTGAAATCTTTCATAAAGATGATTGCAAGCCTAAAGTCCTTAATTATAATGGAAATCCTAAAGTTACTTTTGAGATTACAAGTATTTCAGTTGACAGCAATGCTGTTCTTCATTGGGTAAGCAAAAATGAAATTGGCAAACTTCCTTTTATAATCGAACAATTTCGCTGGAACAAATGGGTTAAAGTAGGAGAAGTGGAAGGAAAAGGTGGCTTAGAAGAAAATGAATATTATTTTCAAACGATTCCACATTCAGGTAAAAATCAATTTAGAGTTAAGCAAAATTCAATGGGCACAGGCGAACTGTCTAAATCTGCATATTTCACAAGCAATTTGAAAGCTCCTAAAATAAAATCACCAAGCTTAGTTCCATCTAAAATTCTTGAGTTCGATAAAGAAACGATGTATGAAATATATGATCAGGAAGGAAATCTTCTCAAAAAAGGAACAGCAAAGTCAGTGAATTGTAAAGATTTAGTAAGTGGTGCTTATTACCTAAACTACGATAATATATTCGGAGAATTTGTAATTCATTGAAGATTGAAAAGATCCGCCTTTATCCCTTTTTTCTGCGTCATCCGCGCCTACCTACCGGCAGGCAGGTTCCATTTCTACTTCAAATCAAACAAACTATTCACACCAATTGTTCTATCAACCGTAAACCCTTCGGCATAGTCGTATCCAGCATCTCTGCCAAACACAGCCATTTTTCCTTTCACCACTTCTAAGAAATTTTTTACCGTAATTGGAGATTCAGGTTCGTTGGAAGTTGGGTCGTAAAACTGAGATTTGAATGCTTGAATGGCTTGCATTTTCTTATCTACAAAATCTGTTACTTCCACCACAAAATCAGGCTTTAAATGATGATCCTGAATATAATGATATACTGCTTTTGGTCGCCAAGCTGTTTGCTTGAAGCCATCGAATGCTGTTTCATATTTCACCAAGCCACTGTAAAAACAAGCTTCTACAACCATTTGCGCAGCCCTTCCATGGTCGGGGTGACGATCAGAAACGGCATTACACAAAACTATTTCGGGTTGGTATTCTCTTATTTTTTTAATAATTGCCAATTGACTTTCTTTATCAATTTTAAAAAAAGCATCGGCCATTTTTAAATTATCACGAACTGTAATTCCTAATATTTTTGCTGCATCTGCTGCTTCCTTCAAACGTAATTCTCCTGTTCCTCTTGTTCCCATTTCTCCAGCTGTCAAATCCAATATCCCGCATTTTTTGCCCAAGGACATGTGTTTTAACAATGTTCCCGCACAGGACAATTCAACATCATCCGGATGCACACCTATTGCCATTATATCCAATTTGTGTAATGGAGATAAAGGCGCGAATAAAGAAGAGTCGTTACTTGCAGTCATTTTATTTTCCGTTGATCCAGTTTACAATTTTATCATCCATTGGTTTGTCGCTTGAATACGCTACATCTACCAAGTTTCCTTTTTCATCTATTAAATATTTTTGGAAATTCCATTTTACTGATGAATCCATTTTTCCGTTCAATTCTTTTGATGTCAACCATTTGTAAACAGCATTCATGTCATCTCCTTTCACGTCAATTTTCTCCATCATCTGAAATGTTACACCATAATTTTTGGTGCAAAATTCTTTAATTTCGTCATTTGTACCTGGTTCTTGTCTGCCAAAATTATTTGCAGGAAAGCCAATGATGACAAAGTTTTTGTCTTTGTATGTTTTGTATAATTTTTCTAAATCTTCATACTGAGGAGTGTAACCACATTTGGATGCAGTATTGACAATCATTATTTTTTTTCCTTTTAAATCAGAAAAATTAAAATCTTTTCCATCAATCGTCTTTGCTTTCAAATCATAAAAGGAAGCCGTATTTATTTTAACTGTAAATGCTGAAAGTGCAACAATGGCAACTAGCAGTAAAGAAATTTTCATTTTCATAGTTTTAGTATTTAAAGGGTTATCAAATGTACGAAAAACAAACAGAAATCGATTTTGTTCTGTAAAATAATTCATTCAATGTGTTGATTTGATTGTATCTTTGATAAAAAATTTGACACACACCTTATGAAGATTCAATTTTTAGGAGCAGCGAGAACAGTGACGGGCAGTAAGCATTTGATTATTGCTGAAGACGGAAAAAAAATATTGCTGGATTGTGGGTTTTTCCAAGGAAAAGGCTCGGAAACAGACGGAATGAACCGTGAATTTAATTTCGATCCTGCTGAAATTGATTATTTAATACTTTCTCATGCACACATCGACCATTCAGGAAACATTCCCAACTTAGTGAAACAAGGATTTAAAGGTCCTATTGTTTGTACAAAAGCGACATTGGATTTGTGCAAAATCATGCTTACAGATAGCGCTCATATCCAAGAAAACGATGTGAAATTTGTAAATAAAAGAAGAGTAAAACATGGTGAAGCACCTTTAAAGCCACTTTATTCTGTAAAAGATGTCGAAAAATGTTTATCGCAATTTATTGGAATCAATTACAACACAAGTTATTCGGTATCTGAAAATTTGAGCGTTAGTTTCACTGATTCTGGACATATCTTGGGAAGTGCTGCTGTTAATATAGAATTAACAGAAAATGGAATCACTAAAAAGATTTGTTTTACTGGAGATATTGGAAGATACAATGGTTCTATCTTAAAAGACCCACAACCTTTCCCTCAAGCAGAATACATTATTGCTGAATCAACTTATGGTGATCGACTTCATAGTCCGATGGTTGATAGTGAACAAAAACTATTTGATGTTATTTACAATACCTGTGTTACAAAAAAAGGCAAAGTGATTATTCCAGCTTTTAGTTTGGGCCGTACACAAGAACTAGTGTATGCGCTAGACCAGATGGAAAAGAAAAAAATGTTGCCGAAAATAAATGTTTATGTAGACAGTCCATTGTCGGTAAATGCTACAAACATTATGAGAGCTCATCCTGAGTGTTTTAATGACGACATTTTAGAATACATGAAAAATGATCCCGATCCATTTGGATTTAATAATTTGATTTACGTTCAAGATGTGGAAGAATCAAAGCAATTGAATGAACGCAAAGAGCCTTGCATCATCATTTCAGCATCAGGAATGGCAGATGCAGGAAGAGTAAAGCACCACATAGCCAACAATGTTTCCAATCCAAACAACACCATTTTGATGGTTGGTTATGCAGAGCCACATTCGTTAGGTGGAAAATTAAGAAACGGAAGCAAGGTTGTAAAAATATTTGGTATCGAACACCAAGTAAATGCTGAAGTAGTAATCATTGATTCGTACAGTGCGCATGGCGATTACAAAGAAATGATTGGCTATTTTGAATGTCAAGACAAAAAACAAGTTAAACAAGTATTTTTGGTGCATGGCGAATATGATGTTCAAATAAGTTACAAAGAAAAACTAAAAGAAGCAGGCTTTAAACACATTACCATTCCTGCACAAAATGATATTATAGAAGTAAATTAAATGCTGGTTAAACAAATTCAATATCTCATCCTTAAAGAGCTTAAACTCGAGCTCCGTAACAAGTATGCGCTTGGAGGAATTTTATTGTACGTTGTTTCAACTGTTTTCATCAGCTATTTATCCTTCAAAAAGATTGTGACTCCTGCTACCTGGAATGCCTTATTTTGGATTATCCTCCTCTTTGCATCTATTAATGCTATTGCTAAAAGCTTTATTACGGAGACGAAAGGAAGATTACTCTACACCTACACATTAACGAGCCCTCAAGCCGTTATTCTTTCAAAAATTATATACAATTCACTGCTTCTAATTGTATTATCAGGACTGTGTTTGTTGGCGTACACCTTATTTATAGGAAATATCATTCAGGATTTACCTTTGTTTTTAATCACTTTATTGATGGGGAGCTTAGGTTTCTCGTCTTTATTGACTATGGTTTCCGCCATTGCCTCCAAAGCAGGGAATAATTTTACACTGATGGCTATTTTAAGTTTCCCAATCATTATTCCTCTATTGATTGTCTTGATTAAACTATCAAAAAATGCAATTGATGGATTGGAGCGCTGGGATTTGAATTATTTAACAATTTTAATGCTTCTGAATCTGATAATTATCGCATTATCTTATGTATTATTTCGCTACCTTTGGCGCGATTAATTTGGAATTAATCATCTATAAAAAAAATCCCTCGTGCCCCTTTACAAAAGGGGAAATTGAGATTGGATTTGTTAAGATTATTTAGAATTACACAAAATTGTGGTGAGTGAAAATAAAGTCAATATTAGCAGTAACAGTTCCTCCCCTTTGGGGAGGTTAGGAGGGGCTTGGTGGAAAATAATTGCAGTGATTTTTGTATTGTATACCATCGTTGCTGGATTTTTAATTCCAGTTCCTGCTCAACCCATTTTACACGAAACCATACGGAACCTCTACTTTCACGTGCCGATGTGGTTTTCCATGATGACCATTCTTTTTGTTTCTCTTTGGCACAGCATCAAGTATCTAGGAAAATCAAGCATTGACAGTGATATTAGTGCTGCGCAAGCAGCAAATGTAGGGATGTTGGTGGGCGCTTTGGGCTTGGCAACAGGATCGGTGTGGGCGAAATACACTTGGGGTGCTTGGTGGGTGGCAGATACCAAACTAAATGGAGCAGCCATCACCATGTTGATTTACTTGGCTTATTTTGTTTTAAGAGGTTCTATCGATGAAGAACAAAAGCGCGCGCGCATTTCTGCAGTCTACAATATTTTTGCCTACGTTTTGCTGATTGTGTTTTTAATGATATTGCCTCGAATGAGCGACTCACTTCATCCCGGTAATGGCGGGAACCCTGGATTTAACAATTATGATTTAGATAAAAATATGCGGATGGTCTTTTATCCTGCTGTAATTGGTTGGATTTTATTAACCGTTTGGATTTTCACATTAAGAGTGAGAATAGAAAAATTAAAAAGAAAAAAATTATTCAATGACTAGTACTTTAAATAAAATCATGCTTTCTGTTGCATTGCTCTTTGTTTCTGCAACAGCATCAGCACAAGAAACAAATGCACCAATAGAAATGGCAACAGGATTATATCAATCCGGAAAAATTTATGTTGTTGTAATTGTTATGTCATTAATTTTTGTTGGCATCGCAGGTTATCTGATAATGTTAGACAGAAAGATTAGTAAGTTGGAAAAAGAATCGAAATAAGTAGACAATTAAAAACAAGTAGGCAATAAAACAGTTGGCAGTTGGTCGTGAGGTTTCACTCGCGATGGAGAGCATAGCCTCTCCACAAGAAAAAAATGAAAAATAAAAAATTAATCCGAAATTAGTAATTCGTACGTCACCCTGAGCGGAGTCGAAGGGCGTTTTATTTTTTCGTAATTCGTTGGAGTAGATAATTAATATTTAGCACAAAAATTACCATGAAAAAAATTCACATACTTGGCATCATCATCATTGCAATTGCAATCGGAGCCATATTCACCACATTAAACAACACTAGCACCTATGCAAGTTTTGCAGAAGCAGCGAGTGAGCCTGATAGCGAATTTCACGTTGTTGGAAAATTAAATAAAGATAAAGAAGCTGTCTATGATCCAAAACTTGACGCCAACCTTTTTACTTTTTATATGGTTGACAACAAAGGAATGGAATGCAAAGTTGTACTACATAAAAATAAACCACAGGATTTTGAGCGTTCTGAACAGATTGTATTAATTGGACAAATGCAAGGACTAGAGTTTCAGGCTTCAGACATTTTGATGAAGTGTCCTTCTAAATACAATGAAGGCCAGCCTCAAGCTAGTAAATAAATTTTAGAATTTAAAATTTGTAGAATTTTAGAATAATAAATAGTACAAAATAAATCAACAACTCTACAAATCAAAAATTAAATATAATGGAGTACATCGGTGAACATTTAGGAATTGGTAAAGTTGGAAATGTATTCGTTATTCTTTCCTTTGTTTTTGCACTTTTAGCAAGTATATCTTATTTTTTAGCGGCAAAGGAAAACGAAGAAGCTGCTTCTTGGAAAAAGATTGGCCGAATTGCATTCCGTTTGCATGGCTTATCTGTAATGGGAATTGTGGGCACATTGTTCGTAATGCTGATGAACCACTATTTCGAATACGAATATGTTTGGCATCATAGCAACCGAATAATGCCTATGCGTTATATCATGTCTTGCTTTTGGGAAGGACAAGAAGGTAGTTTTTTACTTTGGACGTTCTGGCATGTTGTGCTTGGTTTAATTTTACAACGCACTGCAAAAAACTTTGAAGCTCCTGTTATGTCGATTATTGCATTGGTTCAAGTTTTTCTTGCTTCCATGCTTTTAGGAATCACTATTGGCGAATATCATTTAGGAAGCAATCCATTTACAGTTTTATTACGCGAGCATCCTGAGTATTCTAAAATCCCACTTTTTTCGGATGCAAATTATCTTGCCAATCCCGCATTTGATGGACGAGGATTAAATCCTTTACTGCAAAACTATTGGATGACCATTCACCCTCCTAC
>Ga0163149_10001788_pt1 | contig 27078 bp, 22 predicted proteins | sample OliLakLV19MP5G1_FD_148604 | JGI IMG/M metagenome (GOLD analysis project Ga0163149, IMG submission 148604) | Freshwater microbial mat bacterial communities from Lake Vanda, McMurdo Dry Valleys, Antarctica - Oligotrophic Lake LV.19.MP5.G1 | ecosystem: Environmental > Aquatic > Freshwater > Lake >... | reverse complement strand
GTCATTAGGTCATTAGGTCATTGGGTCATTGGGTCATTGGTCATTGGGTCATTGGTCATTTGGGTCATTGGGTCATTGGTCATTGGTCATTGGGTCATTGGTTCATTTGGTCATTGGGTCATTGGGTCATTGGTCATTGGGTCATTGGACATTGGACATTGGACATTGGGTCATTGGTCATTAGGTCATTGGTCATTAGGTCATTGGTCATTGGACATTGGTCATTGGACATTGGTCATTGGACATTGGACATTAGGACATTGGACATTGGACATTGGTCATTGGACATTGGACATTAGGTCATTGGTCATTGGACATTGGTCATTGGACATTGGACATTGGTCATTGGACATTGGTCATTGGTCATTAGTCATTAGTCATTAGGTCAACCGTCAACCGTAAATCGTGCAATTTCTCTTCCCAGCATTCCTCTCCGCCATCGCGGTCATATCCATCCCGATCATCATCCACCTGTTCTATTTCCGGCGGTTTAAGCGGGTTTATTTCACCAATGTACGTTTCCTCAAAGAAGTGAAAGAGGAGACCAGCAACCGTCAAAAACTGCGCAACCTGCTTGTACTGCTTATGCGCTGTCTGGCCATTGCCGCCATGGTGCTCGCTTTTGCCCAGCCCTTCATCCCGCTTTCTTCAGGGGTAAAAAAAGGCGAACGCGCAGTGTCTGTTTTTGTGGACAACTCATTTAGCATGAACGCGCTATCAAAAGACGCGCCGTTGCTCGAACTGGCCAAACAACGCGCCCGCGACATTGTGTCGGCCTACGGCGTGGAAGACAGGTTTCAGGTATTGACCAATGATTTTGAAGGCCGTGACCAACGTCTTATCAGCAAAGAAGACGCCCTCTCTCGCATCGAAGAAATCCGCAGCAGCCCCGCTTCGCGCGATCTTTCCAAAGTGCTCATACGCCAACAACAGTGCCTGAATACAGGCAAACAAGAAAACAAAACCGCTTTCGTCGTCAGTGATTTTCAGCGCAATATTGCCGACATGACCAACTTCCGCGACACGCTTATTGAGGTGAATCTCGTGCCAATGCGTGCTGTGCAAGAGCGCAACGTTTCTATAGACAGCGCATGGTTTGAAAGCCCTGTGCAAATTCTCAATCAGCCCGCCAATCTGCTCGTTAAACTCAGCAATCGCAGCAACGAAGAAGCCTCCGACATCCGCCTCAGCCTTCGTCACGATGGACAGACGAAACCCGTAGGAGCAGTCAACATAGCTGCCAACGGCACTCGGCTCGACACGGTGAGTTTCACCATTTTACACGCTGGTTGGCATGAAGCGAGGCTTTCAATTACGGATTACCCTGTGCAGTTTGACGACGATTACTACCTCGCTTTTTATGTTGCCGAACGCATCAATGTGTTGTCTGTCAATGGATTGTCGCAAAACAAATTTTTAGACAATGCTTTCCTGGGGGCAAAATATTTCAAGCTCGACAACGCTGATGCCCGTTCGCTGGATTACTCGAAATTTGCCGATTACCAATTGATAGTGCTGAACGAATTGACCACCGTTTCTTCCGGCTTGGCCCTTGAGTTGAAAACCTTTTGCCAAAACGGCGGCAATGTGCTGGCTTTCCCCAGCCAATCCGCCGACTTGGATTCGTACAATGCTTTCCTGCAAAATTTTGCTGCCGGAAATCTCGGTGCCTACGAACCCACCCCACGTCAAACCAGCCAGGTCAACACTGAAGAATTTGTGTTCCGCGACGTATTTCTAAATAAAAGCGCCAACCTCCGCCTGCCCAACACACAGGGCAATTTCAAAATCGCTCCCGCAAGAGGGGAGCAGATACTGACTTATCGCGACGGCTCGTCCATGCTTTCCAAATTCCCGCAAGGGGAGGGCGCCCTTTATTTCTGCGCCGCGCCGCTCAATGAGCAAGTCAGCGATTTGGTGCGCAATGGGGAAATATTTGTGCCTATGCTGTTTAAAATGGCGATTGCTGGTACCAAAGGCCGACAAATCGCCTACACCATTGGCAAAGACGAGGTGCTGGAAGCCAAGCACAAAGTTTCCGCCCGTGGCGAAACGAATTACAAACTTCGGCTTGTAACACAAACCGGTGGGGGAAAAAACGAGGGCGACAATGGTCAACAGCCATCAGCCAATAGCCAAGAATTCATCCCCGAACAGCGAATTTTGGGCTCAAAAGTTTTGCTCACGCCCGGCACCCAAGTGCGCGACGCTGGCTGGTATCAGCTTCATTTACAGAGCGATAGCACCTTGGCCGAGTTCGCGTTCAACTACGACCGCAAGGAAAGCGACTTGGCTTTCAAGACGGACGAATCACTCGCCGAAGGCCTTCCGAAAAACATGAAAGTGCTCGCCACCAATGTTGAAGCCAACTTTAGCCAGGTAGTGAACGAGCAGGAGCGGGGCATCGTGCTATGGCGCTGGTGCGTGGTTTTCGCGCTGCTGTTTTTGGCCTTGGAAGTGTTGTTTTTGCGGCTTTGGAAGGTGTGAAGCACAAATTGTCAAAGATGGACTCAAGACTGGGCCAACCGATGTTTTCGGTTGGCCCAATTTCATTTAGGAAGCTGCAACCGGTCAATCAATGTGTGAATATTATAAGATTTTCTGGCAATTGTGTAACGGCTTACTCGCGTAATACCCCCCACCTTTGTATTGTAAAAATCAACGTCTTAAGTCCTATTAACATGACTAATGCGGAGGTGCTCCTGTCATCTGCAGCATTATAACCCATTACTTTCATCAATTTAGCAAACCATTCTATGAACATTAAATCTTTTTATCTGGCCCTTGCATTTGTCTTATCGTTTTTTATTCCACAAAGCCAAGCTCAGGTAGCCATCAAGGCAGGGGTAAACTTCGCCAGCATTTCTGAATCAGCCTCACTGGAAGAATACGAATCGCTGAAAAACAATTCAGTAGCAGGGTTTCAGGCAGGTGTATCATTTGACCTGGGCTTGTCCAGCGTTTTTACCATCCAGCCAGAACTTCTTTTCATCCAGAAAGGTGGTAAGTCTACCTATGTCTTCAATGAAAATAATAAGTTGGTGAATCGGCTTTACTACAACTATGTAGAAGTACCCGTGCTTGCAAAGCTGAAGTTTTACAAAGCAACCGGTGGCGGTTTTTACCTGCTCGGCGGGCCTTTTTTAGGTTTAGCGATCAGTGGCAAATCAAAAACGACCACAACACTATTGGGTGAAACCACTACTACTGAAGACAAATTTGAATTTGATAACGATACCGAAGGCGAACGGCAACGTCGTGCTGACTGGGGCATTTCGTTCGGCGGAGGGGTAAAATTTGGCCATATCTTCTTGGATGCTCGTTACAACCTGGGGATCAACAACTTGCTTGATACCGATGCCAACAACCAGAATGACAATAAGCCTTACCGCCGCACACGTGGCATTGGACTTACGTTAGGCTTCGAACTTTAGAGGCCGCTTAACATAAAAACATATTCACTAACATATTCAAACTCTATGAAAAAGCAATTTTTGTTTGCTGGCTTCCTGGCATTTTGTTCGGCCAGTACTGCCCTCGTTTCTTGCTCCGACACTCCTACCGAGCGTCGCCAAGAGGCTAAAGAAAACCTTCAGGATGCCAAAGAGAACCTCAAAGATGCAAGTCAAAATGCATCCGACGCATTGAAAGCCGAACGCGACGACCTGTCTGCCAAAATGGACAAAGCAGGTCGTGAACTGGATGCCGAAATTGAGGAACTTGATCGCAAAATCGAAAAGGCTTCGGCCAAAGAAAAGGCCCGCTGGCAGGAACGCCGCAAAATGCTGGCCGCCGAACGGGAGGAATTGAAATCTGATATGAGGCGCACAGGAGAGGACATGAAAGAAGGCTGGAATGATTTCAAGGTCGCTACCGCAAAAAAATTGGACAAGATTTCTGAAGATTTGAAGTCTGACAACTAATCGTAAAAATTAAAACTTAACCATGACAAATTCAAAAATTTTAGCCGCCGTATTGGGCGGTGCCGCCGCTGGTGTCGTTTTGGGTGTTTTGCTTGCGCCTAAGGCTGGGGCAGAAACCCGCGAACAAATTCTGAAGGCAACCCGCAGATCTGCCTCTAACATAGAGGACTTGATTGAAGAAGGTAAAAAAACCTGGTACGAGACCAAGGGTAAAGCCAAAATGGGAGCCGGTATTGCCGCTCATGAAATAGATGATTTCATGCGCCATATCCTAAACAAGGGTCAGACGCTTTTGAGTCAAGCCAAAAACAAAGCAAGCGAAATGGCCGATGACGCTGAAGGTGCATTTGACACAGCCATAAACAATGGCAAAAAAGCAGTGAGCTAATCTCAAGGAATTGATTCCTTGATAACCCTCAATCAGACCAATCTGTTCCACAAACCGATAATACCTGATTACTTGCCACGCAACGGATTCACCCGATTTTTTGAAGGTGTTCCTATTGCGTGGCTTTTTTTGTGCCTTCATATAAAAATCTATTGTAACCATCCCGCCGCCTTTGGCGCAAAGAATTTGTATGTAAAAAGCTAAATCAATCATACTTTTAGGGCTTGCATAACAGATAAAGCGCAAATAGAAGACCCTAAAGGTCAATTGTCAAAGGCGATGTCAAAAGCAAAACATAAAGCACAACGTGCTTCTGTAAAACCAGCAACCATCGGGGAAACATCTCCTCCCAACCGCATCATCTCCACCAGGCCCTTCGCGTGGATAGGCATTGCCCTGTTGCTCATCGCCTTAGTCGCGCGGCTGCGATTGCTCGGCATACCCTTCGAACGTGACGAAGGTGTTTTCACCTACATCGGCCGGGCATTGATGGGAGGCGAACTTTTATACACGGACTTGTACGACAACAAGTTGCCCGGGCTTTATCTGATCTACGGGTTGTTCACAACCGTATTTGGCGTCCAGCCTACAGGGATACATTTGGGGGCTTTGTTGTGGCAGTTGGCAACCTTGGCCGTTTTGTTTTTATGGTTGCGAGAAGTAATCGGGCGTGACCGAGCAATGGCCGCTACAGGGCTTTTCGCTTTATACGCGGCCAGCGGTCAGGTGTTGGGCTTTGCTGCTCATGCAACGCAGCTCTGTGCACTGCCAGCCTTTGCTGGTTTATGGGCCTTGTGGCGTGGCACGGTTCAAGGCCGCAGCCCTCAAGTAGTTTGGATAATCTTGGCGGGCCTCAGCGCCGGTTTGGCTATTTGGATCAAGCAGCAAGCGCTTTTTTATGCCGTGTTTGGCGGTCTATACCTGGCCTGGTGGTTTTTCGGGCGCGGGCGGTCCGAATCCATCACTCGAGCCATCAGCCTGGGATTGCTTTATGCCTTGGGCGTGATTTTGCCGGTAGGCTTGAGCGCTGCCTGGTTCGCTTCGCAAGGGCGTTTCGACGATTTCTGGTTCTGGACGGTGGATATTTCAACAGGAGAGACCTTCAAAACCCAAGCCCCTGGTGGCTGGTTTTTCTTCAATTTTTATTTCCCAAAAGTAATCTCCCATTGGTGGTGGGTGTGGGTTAGTGGTCTGTTAGGCTTGTTCGTCATGCTTCGGCAGAAGCAGGTACCTAGCCAACGCGCCCTTGGCTGGCTTCTGCCGCTTTCCCTCTGGGGCGTGTCGTTGGGCGGGGCATTCTATCCGCACTACTTTGTGTTGTGTTTGCCCTGGCTTTCCATTTGTGCCATCATGGGGCTTGATGCGATGCTGCGCAAATATGGCTCGATGGGCTGGGTTGCCACTGCTTTGGTGGTAGCATGGCCTGTTTTGGCACACAATGGGTATTGGTTTTGGGAAAACCACCGCAGTGTCTTGTGGCGGGCTTATAGCAACAATTCTTTTCAAGAGATGGCTGAATTAGGTGCAGCGTTGAAGAAGCGAAGCGCCCCCACCGATTCAATAGCCATCATCGGCTCAGAGCCGGAATTGTTGTTAAGTGCCGACCGCCGCTCGGCTTTGAGTCACCTGTTTTTCCAAGGCGTGGTACAACCACACGCGCGCCGCGCCCAATTCCAGCAGCAAACGCGCGAGGAGCTCTGGGGGCGGCGTCCTCGATTCGTGGTGTTGCCCGGAGGACAATACGAGCACCTCAAAGACGACCCCTTGGTAAAAGAAATAGTAGCGAGATTGCAAAAAGATTATCACACCATTTGTGTGGTGGATATCTATCCAAACAAATCGCAAATTATCTGGGACCCGCCGCCTGAGCGAGCCGTGCCACAAACCCTGTTTTGGATAATTGTAATGGAGCGGAATTAGGGGGTGTTTTTGTTCAGAAAATTCTTACTTTCGTAGTACAAATCAGTACCGTGGGGACAAATCGTCCCCACATAGAAATGCAAGGAGAATCAGAGATAACGCTAAAGAGCAGGGGCTAAAGAGATTAAAATTTCAATGTTTGTCACATTTGCCCATTATTTTTGTAAAAACATTTCAAGATGCAGTTTGACGAAAAAGGACACCTTCATCCTTATACAGTGATTGAAACTTCGCTTTCGGATTTTGAAAAAGTTTTTGTGCAGTCGCTGGAGAATCGGGAACACCGATACGGTCTTTTTGAAAATTACCTGCGTTTTGTGAATGACCTACGAAAAGCCTTTGAAGCACCGTTTTACCAGTTGATAAACGGAAGTTTCACCACCCGAAAGGAGTTTCCCGGTGATATTGACTTGGTAACATTTGTTCGTTTTAAAGTGCTGAACAGGAAAAATCATTTGGCGAGGTACTTCTTGGAAAACTCCAAAACGCTTTACAGTATTGACGGTTATTTTGCAGCAACCTGCCGGAGAGACCACTACTACTACGAATCTGCCATGAACGATGAAGCTTATTGCCTGAATTTGTATGGTCTGTCGCGGGAAGATGAAAACAGCGCCCGCCACCCCAAAGGCGTCATAAAAATCCAATTTTGACATGGACAGTTTGCTAATAAAAATCAACACATTGGTTCGGGAAATAACGGAGACCGAGGCCATGATTCAACTCCACAGGAATAAGCAGAACCCGGTGGATGCGCTGATGCTGCACCAATTCCAACAGCGCCAGCAATCTCTGGCAAAAGAGTTTCTCGTCCTGTTGCTCCAATCCGGGCTTAGTCTGAAAAATACCGATCCGACCATTGCATCCATCCTCGCCTATTTGCGACAATTCGACAAGGAAGAGTTGATTCCCAACCAGTTGCGGGAACATCTTTCGGAAGCTTCAAGAGTGCTTGTTGGGTAGTCTTTGATTTTTTTCATGATAAAGACTTTTTAGAGCAACAATGTTGTAGCACTAGCGTGTCGCATCGTAGTAAATTTTCCAGAATGCGCGGAAAATTCATGGCCTTGTCCCTAGTGCCGCATCCCGTAAATTTTCGTTGAAAAACTGCTCGATCTTCTCGAACAGGTGTATCCGGTCTTTTCCCATCACGTTGTGCAGGTGTTCGGGATAGGCAAAATAGTCAATCTGCTTACCCCGGCGTACACACTCGCGGATATAGCGCAAAGAATGTTGCCATAGCACCACGTCGTCTGAAGTACCGTGAATCATGAGCAGACGACCAGCCAAATTGTCCACATATTGGTAAAGGCTGTTTTTGGTGTAGCCCTCCGGGTTTTCCTGCGGTGTGTCCAGGTATCGCTCGGTGTACATGATCTCGTACATCCGCCAGTCAATAACCGGACCGCCCGCCACGCCGCACTTGAACACATCTTTTGATTCTGGACGGGTCATCAGCGAGGTGGTCATAAACCCGCCATAACTCCAACCAAAAACGCCGATGCGGGCCGGATCCACAAATGTTTGGGCCTTCAAATATTCTATCCCGGCAAGTTGGTCCTCTATTTCGACGTCGCCCACGCGGCGATGTATAGCGCTTTCAAAAGCAAAGCCGCGGTTGGCCGAGCCACGACCATCCACCGTGAAAATGATATAGCCTTCTTGTGCCATGTGGTGCATCCAAAGCTCTGCTCCAGCCAACCATGTATTGTTTACCAGCTGAGCATGCGTGCCGCCGTACAGATACACCAGCACTGGGTATTGTTTTTTTGAATCAAAATCCGGCGGCAATATCATACGGGTATTCAACTGCATCCCACCTTTTGAGGGTATCGTTGAAATGCGCGTTAGGCCAAGCGAAAAGCCCTCAAGTGGGTTTTTTGCACCAAAAACAATCTCTCGTTTTGCCGGGTCGGCCCAGCGAGAGAGGTAAATGAGGCGTGGTGTTGCGGCATTGGCAAATACGTCCAATGCCCATTCGCCGGTGCTGTTCACGAGTGCGTGGTGTGCTCCTTCCTCTTGGCTGAGGCGTGTGAGCACTCCCGTTTTCAGGTTGGAGGATATAACGTAACGGTTCATCCCGGTCTCGTCCGCTATCTGATAAAAACAGTTTTCGCCTTTGGTATCGAAGCCGTAAAAAGCCGTGACAGGCATGGCGCCTTTGCTGATTTGGCGAAGGACTTTCCCATTCAAATTGCAGAGATAAAGGTGGTTGAAGCCGTCGCGTTCGCTTTGCCAAAGGAATTGCTCGTTTGAGCCCGGCACAAACACGGCGGGTTTTTCAGGTTCCACCCATTTGTCAGAACTTTCTTCAAAAATGGTTTTGACAAATGCGCCCGTGGAGGCATCGTACTGGTTGAACCACAGATGATCTTGAGCGCGGTTCACCACTGCAATGAGCACGAATTTATCATCGGGAGTCCAGGACACATTGGTCAGGTATTGCTCCGCCGGCTCGCCCGTTTTCAAGTATATCGTCCTGGCAGTTTGTGTGTCAAAAATGCCGACCGTGACGTGGTGGCTCGTGGTGCCAGCATAAGGATAGCGGACTTCACGCACTGCTGCTGGCATGGAGTCGAGCACATAGATCGGGTACTTGGTCACCATACTTTCGTCCATGCGGTAGAACGCCAGGTAGCGCCCCGATGGACTCCAAAAAGTACCCTTAAAAATGCCAAACTCGTCGCGGTGGACGCTTTTGCCATACACGATTCCGTCGCCTTCGCTTTTGGCAACGCCAAGTTCTTTGCCCCCCATGTTCACCCAAAGGTCATCGCCCATGGTGTAGGCAGCGAAAAAGGTTTTGTCCGAGATGTCAACGTTTTCCGCTTCGGCGGGATGCCAGTTCTTTCTGCTCAGGCCTTTGCCGGGTGAATAAGTGAAAATCTCTTTTTCGGTGTGAAACCACAAATTGCCATCTTCCATCCAAGTCAAATTCGGCAAACTGGGAAGACTGGGAGCGCCCAGAGCAGCAAGACCGTCGTTGATCTTGGGCAAAAGGAAAATGGTGTCTGCCTTCAAATCTGGAGCATTCACTGCCACCATATTGCCTCCGAGAACATGGGTAAAAGTTGCCGTACCTGGTATCCACTGCAATTGCTTCAAATTCGCGGGAGAAAGTGCAGCGCGTTTGGAGAATGCATCAGACATGGAGAATTTGTTCTGCGCCGAGATCGTAAGTGGCAGTAGAACAATTAGGATATTGAGAAATTGGGATATGAGGGGTTTGTGTACGTTGGTCATTTTTTCAAGTATTAGGTTGAAAAAGAGTGTTTTTCTTTCAGCATTGTGGAAATCCTACCAGTTTGTTTTTAGACAGGATGGACAGGATGAACATAAATTTCATAAGAATCTTGGGCAGAAAAGCCATTATTCAGCGTATTGAAGCCACAAAGCCAAAGTTGTCATTTCTTGCCCCATTTCGCCCGCGCAAATTCCACCACAATTGGCAAAACAGAGAACCCGATAATGCCGAGCACTACGATTTCAAAGTTGTTTTTCACAATAGGGATTTGTCCAAAAAAGTAGCCCGCAAGCGTCAGCGAAGTCACCCAAAGTATCCCGCCTGACACACAATACCCTATGAATTTTCGATAATCCATCTTGCCCACACCTGCTACAAAGGGTGCGAAAGTGCGTACTATTGGCACGAAACGAGCGATGATAAGCGTGCGTCCGCCATGTTTCTCGTAGAATTCGTGGGTCTGGTCAATGTACTTGCGTTTCAAAAACCAGTAGTCCTTTGTAAATATCCGGTCTCCAAGGAATTTACCAAAAAAGTAGTTCGTGTTGTCACCCAAAATAGCCGCGCAAAAAAGCAATGGGATCAGCAGCCAAACATTTAGGATGCCTGTTTTGGCTGTAATTGCCCCGGCAGCAAACAACAATGAATCACCAGGTAAAAAAGGTGTGACAACCAGGCCCGTTTCACAAAAAATGATGAGTGCGAGGATGAGATAAGTCGCCAATTCGTAGTCCCGCATGATATTTTCGAGATGTACATCAAGGTGGCGGAAGAAATCGAGGGCTTGGGCAAAAAATTCGAGCATTGGTGATTGGTTAAGTGGTGATTGGTGAGTGGAGAGTGGTGATTGGTGAGTAGACCTCGGAGGTTTTCTGAAACCTCAGAGGTTTACATACGGTTCGATAATTTGAAACGGCAAAAGTAGAAGTTCTACCGTTTCAGCAAGAATATGGTGATCCTTCAATCATGGAATTTATTCCACTACCACTTTCTGGCACTGGTGCAAGTTTTTTCCACGCACTTCCAGGATATAAACCCCAGACGGCAAGTTTTTTAAGGAGAAAAAGCCTTGATTATTTTCTGTTTCTTGGAACATCAGGGCACGGCCCAAAATATCAAGGAGCGCAACAGTAGTCGGGCCATCCGTTTCGACCTGGAAGGAAAGTATCTCTTTGGCAGGGTTAGGCCACACCTGAAGCGCGCTTTTAAAGGGCGAAACAGGGGCATCTGTGCCTGTCAGACAATTCGGAGCAACGCCCGGGCACCAGCATCGGCTCGCCAGTGTGCAGTCAATTACAAAGGGATTCGGTTTCCCTGCCTGAAAGGGAGCGATGCGCCATGTTTTGCGCAGTTCCAAGGAGTCTGCCGGGTCTTGATTTGCCCATTGACAAAGCGTGTTACGTTGCAGTTCAAAAAAGTTCGGGTCGGCTAAGTTCGCCTGCGCCCGGTACATGGTGTAGAAATAAAAAATGGAGCGGGCCACGTCGCCTTTTACTGATTCTCTCGGCTCAAAAGCATCCGAGCGCGACTCCGAGTAGCCGTCCTTATTCAGGGTCGGAATACTGGTAAACACTTGATTACCAATGAACCACTTCTGAGTCTGCGCGTCAGGAATGTCGGCGTAAGGCACCGATGCCCGCGCTTCATTCACTGGGACTCGCGTAGGGTAAAGGTGGTGCATATCGCTGCGGGCATTGCCATCGGCAGCACCTTTGCTCTGTGGGTAAGAATGCTCCGTATTGATGCCATTGGGCCCACCGCCTTGAAAAATATACTGCGTCGGGTCCTGCGTCGGATCAAGATATAGTGTGTGGCCAGAGTAAATACAGCGCAGGCTGTCATCGTCAATAGCGAGTATTTTGGCGTACAGTGTATCACGGGCATTTCCGTAGTCGAGCACCGAGTCAGGGCGGAAATTCCGCGCCACGCTGTCAATCAGTTCTGCGCCACTGAGGCCGGGAAATACGCTTTCAAAACCTTGTGCGGAAAGACGCGAACAGATAAACAGGAGGAAAAGCAGCGCAAAACGGGAAAAATGCATGGGTGGATTTTGATTGAAAAAACGAAGCGCGAAGGTAGGGTTTTGCATTTGAAACCCGTCCTACGGCTTGAAACAGGTTGGGAATTACGCTTTTCTCTTACGTCGCACCTTGGATCAAGATTGTAGTAGTTTATCCTTTCAGCCATGGTGGCTATCACCCCTTCCGCCCACTCCGCAGTCACCCCCAACTCCCGAAATGCCACATCCAAAATCAACGGATGCATGGAATACCCTACTCTGCCTTCAGACAACGGCTCACGATTCAGCCAGCCATATTGAACCAAAAACACAGCCCGCTTGGACTGAAAATAAATATTCAGCAATTGGCAGATTTCAGACAAGAAATCTTTTTGATAAGCCATAGATGGCGGCAGGAGTGTCATCGCCTTCAACAAATCTCTTCGTTCTGGTTCCTCCCATCGTATATGGCTGAACATCAAAGCAATATAGGACTCCACATACTTGCGGGCAATAGTAGTTTTACCAATGCCGCCGATACCGTTCACCAGTACGGTGGTACGGCCTTCGAGCAAGTCGCGCCGCACTTGGGCAAGCTCATCAGTACGCCCTACGATGTCACGTTTTTCGGGTTTGAAAAAATCGTTCAGGCGTTTTGGTATTGTGCCAAAGTGATAGGTATGAAACTCGTTTTGTTGCATTGAGCGATAAAAATAAGACGGATTCAGGTCTTAGGAACGGTGTCAAAATAACTTCCCAATATGCGTTTCAAAACTTTGTTCCAGCCAATTAATATTCCAAAAATCTAGTGGTCCCAGGTTTTGCCATAGTCAATTTACTTGCTCGAAGTCTGCCCAATTCTGTTTTGAAAAGCGAAAATTAAGCAGAAGACATTTATCTTTAACCTTTCAACGCTTCACTTCAACCACCACACTCATGCAAAATCAAAAAAGCCCAGGCCCGAACGACGAATCACTGGATTCCAGCACCCAAAAACGTCGCAGAATTCCCTTCACACCCACGAGTGCTATAATCTCTTCCGATAAAATAGAAATAGCGGAATCCGAAATCCCTGATCCTGAAGCAGATGTAACGGACGAAGACCTGCTCCTGCTCGGGGATCCCGACCTTGATCAGGACGGTGGTGTGGACGAATTGATTGGCGACGACCAATTTCTTGACGACACCGATTTTGACGGCGATCCGCTCAACGAAGAATCTGGCCGCCGGGCCGGTTCAGGCGGCGACTTAGATGTCCCGGACGATGAATTGGAGAATGCCGGCACTGCTATGCAACAGGAAGATGAAGAGAATGACTATTTCGGTCACAAGGATGATGTGGATGAAGCACCTGACGTGGATAGAAATATTTTTTAAGATCGTCCAGTTTCCTCGTTTTTCTTCAGAAAAGTGGGGTTGTGTCAAAAGTTCAGATTGAAAATCTATCGCGGAATTTTATTTCTTATTTCACGAAATCCTATAAGGTTTTAAAAACCTTATAGGATTCAATTGCAAGAAATGAAAAATATTATTTCATTAAAAAAATTGCGAAATACCTTTTGACACAACCCCACTTTCTTGAACAGAAAATTTGTGGATAACTTTTCCCGATCAGGCCACCTCTGTTTCCCCCCCTAGGAACGGTGTCAAAATAACTTTCCAATTTGATGCCATTATTTTGACACCGTTCCTTAAAAGGAATTTTGCACCTCTTTACTCGCCGAAGTTTCAACGAAGCTGGGCCATCCGTCATAATTCATAGTTCATCGTTCCAAAATGTCCTACGCTCCCCGTATTGCCCCAATAGTTAACATCCCCGCCCGCAAAGTCGAATCCGTCATTGAACTGCTCGAAAGCGGCGCCACCATTCCTTTCATCGCCCGATACCGCAAGGAAGCCACAGGTGAGCTTGATGAGGTTCAAATCGCTGATATCCAGGATGCCTGGAAAAAAATGTTGGAGCTCGACAAACGCCGCGAAGTCATCCTGCAAAGCATCGAGGAACAAGGGAAACTCAGCCCCGAACTCCGTCGCGCCATCGAACAAGCCGTTACCATGACCGAATTGGAGGATTTGTACCTGCCCTACCGACCCAAGCGCAAGACCCGCGCCAGCATGGCCATCGAAAAAGGACTGGAACCGCTGGCCAAACGCATTTTTTCACAAACAGACAATAGCGGTTTGGCGAACCTTGCCACAAGGTTTATTACAGATCAGGTGCCTACTGTTGCGGACGCGTTGCAAGGCGCCCGCGACATCATTGCTGAATGGGTGAGTGAGGACCTGAAAGCCCGCGACAAAATCCGCCGACACTTTGCACGGGGCGCCGAAATCGCCGCTCGATTGGTTAAAGGAAAGGAAGAAGAGGGTGCTAAATACCGCGACTATTTCGAGTGGAGCGAACCACTGGCCAAATGTCCCAGTCACCGATTATTAGCCATGCGCCGGGGTGAAGAAGAAGGTTTCCTCCGTGTAAGTATCGCGCCAGAGGAAGAAATGGCGGTGAACGATTTGGACAAAATTTTCGTCACGGGTTTTGGCGAAGCCGCCAACGAGGTGCGTACAGCCGTGAAGGATAGTTACAAACGCTTGCTTGCGCCATCCATCGAAACAGAGTTTCGAGGTACCTCCAAGGAAAAAGCCGACACGGAGGCCATCCGTGTTTTTGCCGAAAATCTGCGCCAGCTTCTGCTTTCTGCCCCGCTTGGGGAGAAAAGAGTGATGGGGGTGGACCCTGGTTTCCGAACGGGCTGCAAGGTCGTTTGTCTCGATGCGAACGGTAATTTGTTGAAATACAACACAGTTTTCCTGCACAGCCCCTTTGAAGCACAGGCAGAAATCGAACATTTGGCGGAAAAATATGCCATTGAAGCGATTTCAGTCGGCAACGGCACGGCTGGGCGCGAAACCATGGATTTCTTGCGAAAGATCAATTTCAGAACGCCCGTCGAGATTTTCCAGGTCAACGAGGCCGGAGCCTCCATATATTCCGCCAGCGAAGCCGCACGGGAGGAATTTCCAAAAGAAGACCTGACCGTGCGCGGCTCCGTCAGCATCGGGCGAAGGCTCATGGACCCCTTGGCAGAACTCGTGAAAATTGACCCCAAAAGCATCGGTGTGGGCCAATACCAGCACGACGTCAACCAAACCCAACTCAAAGACGGCCTCGACCGCACGGTGGAAAGTTGCGTGAACGCAGTGGGCATCAACCTGAACACTGCGAGCAAACACTTGCTCACCTATGTCTCCGGTCTCGGTCCGGTGCTGGCTAAAAATATCGTGGAGTACCGCGCCGAAAACGGGGCCTTCACCAAGCGTTCCGAGCTAAAAAAAGTGCCACGCCTCGGCGACAAGGCCTTCGAGCAATGCGCTGGGTTCCTGCGCATCCGAGAGGCCAAAAACCCGCTCGACAACACTGCGGTTCACCCTGAACGCTATGCCCTTGTGGAAGAAATGGCCGCCGATTTGGGCTGCAAAGTCCTTGATTTAGTGCAAGATAAAGAAAAACGCGCCAGCATTGACTTGAAAAAATACGTCCGCGGGGACGTGGGACTCCCTACGCTCAAAGACATCCTCAAAGAAATAGAAAAACCCGGCCTTGACCCTCGGGGCGCAGCCAAATCCTTTGAGTTTGCCAACGTTCGCTCGCTCGATGATCTTCACCCCGGCATGATCCTGCCGGGCATCGTAACGAACATCACCAATTTCGGGGCTTTTGTGGACATTGGCGTGAAAGACTCAGGTCTGGTGCACGTCTCGCAATTGTCCGACAAGTTTGTGCGCGACCCGATGGAGGTGGTGTCGCTGGGGCAACAGGTGACGGTGCGGGTGGTAGAGATTGATTATGGGAGGAAAAGGGTGGCGTTGAGTATGAAAAACCTCTAAAACTCCACCCATACCCCTAATCGAACCCCATATTTAGCTGCACCCGGATGTTCGAGGTAGCTGAACCGCCGAATCAAATCCACCCGAAAAATTTTGAAAATGTTGGTGATGCCCACACCGGCTTCTATATAAGGCTTGTCTTCCAGGGTGTAGGTGATAGGCGTACCGTCTGGGAAAGTGGGGAATTTTAACAGGCCGGAATTCTCACTGGGCCGGTTTTGCGCTGATACTTGGCCGTAAAGTATCTTGAATGAGCAGGTTTCGCGGAGTTTGAGCCTCCGCAACAGGGGTATTTTGTTCAGGAAAAACCCGCCAAAATATTGCTCCACCATTAGCGTAGCGTAGCGGTCGCTGACGAATTCCATGAAGTTCATCAAGTTGTATGAAAACTGCTGCGTGAAATACGTCTGATTGCCCCGGTGAATGGTCAGCAAGGGGAACGGAACCTTGCCAAAAACGCCCCCCGCTTCCAAATAGCATTTGTTGTAGCCGAAAGGTGGTGTGTTGCTGAATTTATTAAGGCTCGCCACCAATTCGTGATAATCATATTCGCCGCTCGCGATCCCTTTGAAGCCTTTGGAATAGCGCAGCGTAGTCGTGTAATTGAAATCTACCACCGACCGGGTGGTACCGCTTTGATAAAACGTTTCGCCTGGGGAATAGCGCAGTTGCACAAGCCCTGAGGTTGCTATCACAGGGTCTTGCACCAGCCCCCCACCCTCGGCTGGCTCAAAAAAGAGCGCGCCTGCTGGACGAAACTGCCGGTTTTCAGCCCCCACTATGATTGAAAAGTGATTCTGATACTCGCGCTCATATTGCGCGTTGAAACGGTCGTAGTAAAAAAACTTGTCGTTCGCACCGCGCACCACGGAGTTGGCAAAACTAGCGCTCTGACTCGCCTGAAAGTTTTGGACCGGAAGCACCACGTCGTGCAAATAATTAACGCGCAGCAGGTTGTTGGGAAACTTATTGAATTCAGTGCCTTTTAGGCCATACGCGCCCCCAATACTGTATTTCCAACGCAGGTCGCGCAAGCCGTAGCCAGCCCAACCCTCTATGCGCCAGCGTTTGCTCATTTTAGGTCCTGTACGCCCACCGAATTTCAAGCGCGTGCCTTCTACCTCGTTGAAAGAATAAAACGAACTAATAGGGCCAATCTGAAACTTACCCACATCGGCATGTGCCCCAAAAAGCGCATAGGCAATCTTGGTGCTTACTTTGTAAAACCGTGTTTTCCGCAGACTGTCCATGTTGACATAAGTGGCAGCTTCGGCGGTGTTGAGCGGAGTAGGGCGGGCTGTTTCCCAGTAGTCGTTATCCATCACCATAGCATTGGGCAAAGTCACGGTTTCCGAATCCTTGCCTCGCATCACAGAATCAGGGAGCACGGGGTTGATGCGTGGGTTGCGGTGCGTCACGAAGCGTTGCGCTACCATGCCTACACCACGTTTGTTCACGCCAAAGTGCATCCGATAGTCTTCCGTGGACATTACCCATTTGCCCGAGGGCAGGAGTTGGAAATCTTGTTCTACCACCAATTCTTTCACCCAGTTTAAGTTGATATTTGGGTTGACTGAAAAATTGACCCGCGTAATGGCATAGCTACTGTCGAGCGCGATGTAGAGGTCGCCCTGGAGCAGCATATCCATTTTGTTTTTGGGATAAAATTCGAGCCGAACGATTTTTTTGCCCGCTTCTTCAATTGTATCGGCAGCATAATAGCGGTAAAAAAGCGGCGCGCCATTGGCGATCGGACTCATGAACTGGTCGGAAAGCATGTCCACATAATTGTCGTAGATATCAACCTCTTTGTACAAGTATTGCAATCCCTTGTCCATACCATCATCGTCTATCATTTCGCCAAATCGAACTGATTTTGATGCCTTTATGTATTTTTTCCAACGCTTTGGGCTAGATTGACTGTAATAGTCCATTACGTTTTCCTGTAAAAAAATCGGGGTCACCGGGAGGCCGCCAAGCTTGCTGGTGTCAATGTTTTCAAACACAAAATGTATGGGACGAAGTAAGCGGCTAGTTTTCAGGTTTTTGTTGAGGTTGCTGAGGCCCAGGAAGATTTTCTCGTATTGCTCGTCCTGGTAAGAGGCAAGGTCCGCAATGTGGTTTTGGTCGCGGTGGGCGATGACAAGTTCGATGAGATCTACCACTGGGTTGTCTTTCCGCTTGTATTTTTTGGCCTTAATCGTAACCTCTTCCAATTGCTGGTCACTGGGTTCCAGGCTTACATCGAGTGTCTGGTCCTCCCCTGTCTTTACGGGTAGCACCTGGGTTTTGTACCCGAGATAGTTGAACTGTATTTTGGTAATTTTTTGCTCCGTTCGGAGCAGATAGAAGCCGTTTTCATCTGTCCGGGTGCCTGCTGCAAAGCCAGGTGCAGCGACACTCACGAACGCCAAACCCTCTTGGGTTTCTGCATCCGTGACTTTGCCCTTCACAATGGTGAAAGTTGTTTTTTGAGAAAAAATTTCGGTAGAGGGAATAGAAAAAAATAAAGCGATTAATGCCCAAATAATGGAGCGCATGTGGAGTAGTTTTTATTTCGATCTGCAAAGATGCTCATTTACCCCTAACAAAAACTTCCTAACCATGTTCAGCGCGTAAACCCCTGTAAGTTGAATATTCTTGGCCCGGTCTCTCCCAAAAATATGTTTGGCAACTTGCGTGCGCTGTCCATCGCTCACGGCCATCCATACCGTACCCACCGGTTTGTCGGGCGTGCCACCTCCAGGGCCGGCAATGCCTGAGATGGCCAGCGAAACATTTACACCAAGCGTGGCTCTTGCTCCTTCGGCCATTTCTATTACTGCTTCGGCACTTACCGCGCCATAGGTTTCCAGGGTCGAGGTTTTTACACCCAAGAGTTTGCTTTTCATCTCGTAAGAATAACTCACCACCGAGCCTGGAAAGTAATCGGACGAACCAGGTACCAAGGTGATCAGGTGCGCTACATAGCCGCCTGTGCAACTTTCTGCTGTGCCAAACTGCTTTCCTTGCTGACGGAGCATTTTCCCTACCACTTCCTGCAAAGTCTCTTCTTCTTCTCCATAAACCAAATCGGGGATGAGCGCAAATAGTTCGGTTTTTTTGGCATCCAACTCGGCTGCCAGGCGGGCATCCGCATCAGGACTTACTTCCCCTGGCCAGTTGCCTGTGAGGCGCAAGCGGACTTGGCCCAGCGTGGGCAGATAAGCAAGCTTGATATGTGCCGGGAGACTGTCTTCAAAAACTTCGATGCGTTTGGCAATGGCGCTTTCGCCCTCGCAGGCGGTTTGCAAAGTTCGATGCGCAATGGGCCGGCTGGGAAATTGTGCTTTTAAGCGGGGCAATACCTCGTGGGTCATCAGGTATTCCATTTCGAATGGTACCCCAGGCAAAGAAATATACACCTTGCCGCCGCGCTCAAACCACATCCCGGAAGCCGTCCCGACTTTGTTGGGAAGTATTACGGCTTGGTCTGGCAACATAGATTGGCCGCGCACCACTTCAACCGGGATTTCTCGACCAATTTTCTGGAAATAGGAGGCGATACCGTCATACACCTCCTGATGAAAAACCAGTTGGCAATCAAACAATTCCACGAGCGTGGACTTCGTGACATCGTCCTTGGTAGGGCCGAGTCCGCCAGTCATAATCACGATTTGGGCTGTAGTGGCGGCATGTTCGACACCGTTGAAAATGGCCTGTCGTGCGTCGCCAACGCTGCTTTTTCCCAAGACAGCAATGCCGCCGAGGTTGAGTTGGCGGCTCATCCAGGCCGAATTGGTGTCTACTATTTGGCCGATGAGGATTTCATCGCCTATGGTAAGGAGGTGTGCAGTCATACGAGTGGGTTGAAATTCCGTCGCAATGAACGCACACTTTGGATAAGAGTTTTTATGCAGACACTTTTTTCCCCATTGTTTGCGCCCGCATGGCTTTCACTTTTCTTGCAAAATAAAACTGCAAAGGAACAAGCAGGAGCGTAGGGCCAAACCATTGCGCCCACCAGGGAAGAAAGTGCGCGGAATTCACCGTGAACGCCGTAGTAGAAGCCGTGAAAGCTCCCAGCATAGTGCCAAGGTGAAGTTGCATCCAATCGAGCGGATGCAGCGAAGCCGGATTGCTAAAAGACTTCCAGTTCACTCTGGTGTCGGATGCACACATAAAGCCAAATACCCCGAAAAGTATGGGGAAGGCTATCATAGTTCCTGCCGCAAAATGCCATGCAGACATGCCCAGCATATACACAGCATTCAGCCCGAGCAATACGGTATAGCCCCAGTCAAAGGGTGTGACCCGCCCGCCTTTCATCAGGAAAATGCTGCGCACACCTCGGAAAATTCCCGCCAACACCAACAATGCGATGCCCAAAAGAAATTGGAAAAATACTTGATCCGGGCGTTTGAAAAAGCCGATGATGGCGGAAACAACCACGATAAGCATGGCGTAATAAAACGCTTTGCCTACGATACGGTGCTTGCGTGGGTCACGGAAATTGTAAAAGATAGCGATCGGACCGGTGACCAGGGTGGATGCTCCGGCGACGATGTGGATGTAGTAACTCAGTTTGGAAAGAAATTCGAGCATGGCTGTATAAAATTTTGTTGGGGCAAAGGAAAACCCATCCAAATTATGGTGCCAGAAAGAGGGCTGAATCGCAAACTTTAGGGGCAAACTGCAAGCGAGTGGGATGAAACGCAAGCAAATTGGGGCGAAATGCACGAGACAACCCCAAACTACTGCTCTCTGCCGTTTCAATCGCGAAAGAGTGGTGGAAAGCCGACGTCAAAGGTTTGATCGAAGGCGGAATCGGACAAGCCTTGGTAGATTCTTTGCTTGCGGCCATTAAAAATAAAGACTTGGGCCAAGTCTCAAAACTCGCCGTATCATTGCGTCCTAATCTAGAAAGGATACATAGGGTAATCGCTTGAAATTCAACAAAATAGCGCGATTTGATGCAGCCCATTTACCTTTGAAAATACCGTGATCGGCATTTATGCGTAGAACTATTGACATCCTCTCGGCTGGAGAACTGTTGGTTGATTTTGTCACAGCAGAATTTGTGCAAACTTTGGATGAGGGCACACTTTTCAGGCGAATTCCCGGCGGTGATCCCGCAGTATTGGCCATCAACATGGCTCGACTTGGCAATAAAGCAATGCTGGCTGGCACGGTTGGGAACGACGACATGGGTGGGGTACTGATCAATTACCTCAACCGTTTGGGTGTGGACACTTCCTGTGTAGCGCAAGTAGAAGAACCAACCACACTCATGTTGGCTACACGCTCTGCTACAGAATCCAACCATCAAGTGTACCGGGGCGCAGATTCGATGTTGTCTATTAGACAGTTCCCGTTTCAATCATTTGAAAATATTGGAGTTTTCCACACCACTTGCTTCGCTTTGAGCAAAAACCCTTCGCAACACGTAATCCTGCAAGCTGCAGAACGTGCACAACGAGCGGGCTGCCTAGTCTCAATAGATGTCAATTACAGCGAAAAAACCTTCCCTGACCGCATTGAAGCCAAGAAAGCAGTGTCCGAAATTTGCCGTTACAAAGCATTGGTTAAAATAAGCAATTCGGACTGGAAACGGCTTTATGAAGACAATGCCCCTTCTCCGGAAGCGGTTATCGAGCATTTTTTGAAAATCGGCGCCTCGCAGGTTTGCTTCATCAGCGAAAAAGGCTGCTGGGCTGGCAACGGCGATGAAATCCACGCGCTCAGCTACAACCAAAATACCTCAAGCGCTGGCGACGCATTTTTAGCAGGCTACCTCACTGCCCGGCTCGACGACAAAAGTTTGCTCGACGCTGCCACCGTTGGCAAACGAATGGCAGAACTAAACCTGCCCCTGACAGACAAAGTGGATCGAGAACAGATTTATGCTGGACTGGAGTAAATGTGGCCAATACCTTTGTTCTAATTACATTATCACCTTGACCACATTTCAAGCATGGAAATCACCACCACACTATCCTCTGCCACGCTGATCGAACTTGAAGACCGCTTCAACGCACACAACTACCACCCCCTCCCGGTAGTGCTTGAGCGTGGCAAAGGTGTACATCTTTGGGATGTAGAAGGCAAACAATACTATGATTTCCTTTCCGCATACAGCGCTGTAAATCAAGGCCATTGTCATCCGCGCATTATTGGCGCATTGGTGGAACAAGCGCATAAACTGACGCTAACCTCACGCGCCTTTTACAACAACTTGCTGGGTGAATACGCCGAGTTTTTGACTCAATATTTTGGATACGAACGCATCCTGCCCATGAACACAGGGGTGGAAGCTGTGGAAACTGCTATTAAACTCGCCCGCAAATGGGCCTACCAAATCAAAGGCGTAGCAGAAGGGAAAGCAAAAGTTATTTTTGTTTCCGGCAATTTCCACGGACGCACGTTGGGCGTTATTTCTGCCTCCACCGATCCCGACAGCCGCAAAGGCTTTGGCCCTTATATGCGCGGTTTCGAGGTGATCCCTTACAATGATCTGGCCGCCCTCGAGCTCGCCCTGCAAGACCCCAATGTAGCGGGCTTTCTTGTAGAACCCATACAAGGCGAAGCAGGTGTGAACGTGCCGGATGAAGGTTACATCTCCACTGCCTACGACCTTTGCAAGTCGCACAACGTGCTTTTTATCGCTGATGAGGTGCAGACAGGAATAGCCCGCACAGGTCGCCTGCTTTGTTGCGATCATGAGGCCGTGAAACCCGATATTTTAATCCTTGGGAAAGCTCTTTCCGGGGGCGTGCTTCCAGTGAGCGCAGTACTTAGCACCGACGAAGTGATCCTCACCATCAAACCCGGCGAACACGGCTCCACATTTGGCGGCAACCCGCTCGCTTGTGCCGTTGCTATGGAAGCTTTGAAAGTAGTAGAAGACGAACAGCTCGCCGACAACGCCAAAGAGTTGGGCAAAACCTTCCGCTCGCGTATGCGGGTGCTGCAACAAAAACGCCCAGACCTCATCTCGTTGGTAAGAGGCAAGGGCCTGCTCAATGCCGTGGTAATCAACGATACAGAACAAAGCAAAACCGCCTGGAATATTTGCCTTAGCATGGCAGAAAACGGCCTACTCGCCAAGCCAACACACGGCAACATCATTCGTTTCGCGCCACCGCTGGTAATGACCGAAAGCCAACTGGGCGATTGCTGCGACATTATTGAGCGGGTGTTTATGGGGTATGAGGAGTAGTGTTTTTCGGTGGTTTTACGAGACAACACCATACAAACTGGCAACGAAATCCTTCGTATGGCCAAGCATTTGTCTGCATTGGATTTGCATTTCAACACCTACATCTCGGCTCATCCCACTACTCTCCAAAAACTAGAGCAGTCGGATTATATTTTTTACCAAAACGTACGACGAGAGGGCGTCGAAATATGAGCAGCTAAACCTTCAAATTACTACAACGCGCCGCAGACTGTCTTTCAGACGCAGCGGCGAATCTTCAACTTGATCGGCTTAATGTGACCGTCAACCGATCTTATTACTGTATTTTTGACTGCGCAAGGGGTCTTTTATCTGAAATGTCTTTGCAGCCAAAAACCCATCAACGTGTGTATGTAAAGTTCAATGAGCTGTTTGTAAAAAACATTAAACAACCCCTCGGAGTGCCAACTCGCACTTTCCGAGGGGTTTTCTTTTAAAAAAAATCCAGTGTTAATGTGAATTTTGGATAGGTTTCAGAAAAAGCCGCATCGCGGCGACATTCTGGTTGCTTCCATCAAACATATTTTTTTTGCCCGCGCGATGAAACCACCCACCCATCTATGGCCGAGGGGCATCTACACAATATAACAGTTAAGGCACAAGAACTTTTTGTTAACTTGCGTTACGTTGCAAACACTAAAATACTATTTCGTATGAAGCGGCCCCATCTTTGTTTCGCAATCGCCGGACTGTGCTTCGGCGTATCCCCCAGGGGACTTGGACAACCTGTAGTCAGCGACACTTCTGCTCCAAAGCAGCAACACAGTACTTGTCAGCGCTGTAAAGCCGCAGATTCCCCCGACACTTCCTGCTCGCCAACCAAACCTTTTGCTAGGCCAAAGCTGTTGCAGGGACTTCGAATCACAGGCGGCCAACTGACCATTCCGTTTAAAATTCGGCCCAAAGCAGAGCATGGCACTTTTCGCCTGACCACCGATGTGACCCTTGGGGCTTTCATCGGGTTGACCAAAAAACTATCGGAGAAAAAGGATCATTACATCACCATTCCTATAACGGCGGGGCTTACGTTTGTAAATATCAATGACAACAATACTTCCATGGAATTTGCTGCCACAGCTGACCGCGGGACCGACGTAGTGCCTGGCCTCAGTTGGAGTTCAGGGATTCTCTTGCAGTTAGATCAGTATAATCTGGGGATTATATTTGGGAAAGATTACGCAAGTGAAGTGGGCAACCAATGGATTTATCACCGAAAAATGTGGTGGTCGTTTGGGTTGGGGTTTTCGTTTACAAATTAAAAAACAGCAAAACCGCAAAACAGGAGAACCGCAAAATTTAAAATCGTGATATCGGATCGTTTGGTGTGCACAATTTTAAATTTTGCGGTTCTCCTTTTTTGCGGTTTTGCTGTTTAAGGAACGGTGTCAAAATAACTTTCCAATTTCAGGCCAATTATTTTGGCGTTAGCCAACTATCTTTTGAGGCGAATAGTGGGGCTGTTTAACGAAAAAGATAGGATGGATGGCGGCAAAAGAATGGCATCAAATTGGGAAGTTATTTTGACACCGTTCCTAATCAATATTTGACCTACGCCAAGGCTTAATCACCAGCCTCAAACTTTGGTCGTAAGTAAGGTAATTCCATACCCAATTTAGAAAAACGAACACCTTGTTCTTTGTGCCGAGGATGTAAAGCAAGTGGATAAAAAGCCACATCATCCAAGCCAAAATACCCTGGGTTTTCCAAAAAGGCAGATCGGCCACTGCCCGGTGCCGACCGATGGTAGCCATACTGCCAAGGTCGAAATAGCGGAAAGGGGCTGGTTGTTTGCCCTGCGACATGTTAATCAAGTTCTTTGCCAATCGTTTTCCTTGCTGCATCGCTGGCTGTGCCACTTGGGCGTGTCCGTTGGGCCATTTTGGCTCGTGGGTTTGGAGGGCTATATCGCCGATGGCGTATATATTTTCTACTCCTTTTATGGCGTTGAATTCGTTGCAGCTCAAGCGGTTACCACGTCCATAAGATTCGGCTGGGATGCCCTCTATCTTGTTGCCCACGATGCCTGCCGCCCAAATCACCTTGTCAGCACGGATGGTAGCACCGTCGTCCATGGTCACCGTTTGGCCGTCGTAGTCTTTTACCACTTTGTCGAGCCAGAGTTTCACGCCGAGTTCTCGAAGGAATTTTTCCGCCTTGGCCGATGCTTCTTGCGACATGGCATTAAGCACACGAGGGTCACCATGTATCAAGTGTATCTCGATTTCGTCGCGGTTTAAGTCTTTATAGTCCTTTCCGATAATATGGTGTTTCATTTCTGCCAATGCTCCCGCCACCTCTACACCCGTTGCGCCACCGCCCACCACCACAATGTCGAGAAAACGTTGCCGCTCCTCGTAGCCGTCGGCGGTAACAGCACGTTCATAATCTTCAAAAACCGCGTTGCGGAGATAGAGTGCTTCACTCACGGATTTCATTGGAATAGCATTGGCACGGATGCGTTCATTGCCGTACCAGTTGGTGTCAGCGCCCATGGCCAACACGAGATAATCAAAATGCAAGGCACCGATTTCTGTCTCAATCTCTTGCTCCAGAGGCTTGACTGCCAATACTTTAGCAAGCCTGACGAACACATTTTTATTGTTTTGAAAAACTTTTCGAAAGGGGAAAACAATGCTCGATGGTTCCAGCCCAGCCATTGCCACCTGATAAAACAAGGGCTGGAACTGGTGGTAATTATTCTTGTCAATCAGCACAACCTGAAAGTCCTTCGATTTGGCCAAACGACGAGCAAGCGTAAGCCCGCCAAATCCGCCACCAACAATAACTACGCGCTTTTGAGCAGTATCTGGAATGTTAAATTTCATAGGGAAATGTTTGAGACTTAAACCTTGTAGAGTGGGGAGTGTTTAGGTTTTTGAATAAAAAATTCTGCTCCAACCAAAGCACCCTTTCCCGCCTTGCGCTGAAAAGGGTGCTTTGGTTTTTTTACCTGCCGAAGCCTTCCTGCCCGCCAAGTCTCGGCAGGCGGGTTCTCACCCTCTCACATCTCTCTCACCCTATCACATCTCTCACCCTCTCACATTCATGAAAGCGAACAACATTCTCGAGACCATCGGCAACACCCCCCATGTGCGCATCAACCGCCTTTTTGGCGACAGCCATGAAGTTTGGATAAAACTCGAACGCGCCAACCCAGGCGGCAGCATCAAAGACCGCATTGCACTGTCAATGATCGAGGATGCTGAACGCAAAGGTGTACTGCACCCTGGTAGCGTCATTGTGGAGCCAACGAGTGGCAACACAGGCATCGGACTGGCTATGGTGGCCGCAGTGAAAGGTTATAAACTCGTATTGGTGATGCCCGAAAGCATGAGCGTAGAACGACGGCGTTTGATGGCGGCCTACGGGGCGCAATTCGACCTGACTCCCCGCGAAAAAGGCATGAAAGGCGCGATTGCTCGCGCACAAGAATTGGTGGAACAAATCCCGGGAGCCTGGATGCCACAGCAGTTCGAAAACGAAGCGAATATCGCCATACACAAGGAAACCACGGTAAAAGAAATCCTGGCGGATTTCCCGGACGGTCTGGATGTTTTGATCACAGGCGTTGGCACTGGCGGCCATATCACGGCACTGGGCGAGGTGCTTAAAACGCATTTCCCGAAACTCCAGGTTTTTGCTGTAGAGCCTACGCTCAGTCCTGTTATTTCGGGTGGGCAACCTGGGCCACACCCGATCCAAGGCATCGGAGCAGGTTTTGTGCCACGCAACCTGCACACCGAGGTACTTGACGGAGTGATTCAGGTGGAAAAAGAAGATGCGTTTGAATATACGAGGAGGGCGACCCTAGAAGAGGGAATTTTTGGAGGAATTTCGTCTGGCGCAACGCTGGCTGCAATTGCCCAAAAACTCCCAGAAATCGCTGCTGGATCGCGCATATTGGGTTTCAATTACGACACTGGTGAGCGCTACCTTTCCATCGAAGGACTTTATCAGTGGGATGGAATGGAGTCTGTTGCGATTCCTGCTACAGCTGTGCAACGGTGAGAAATGGTTTGCAAGTCATTGGTCATTAAGTCATTGGTCATTAAGTCATTGGTCATTAAGTCATTAAGTCATTAAGTCATTAAGTCATTGGTCATTGGAAAAATTAAAATGGCTTGTCATGGGTATTCCAGCTCGGACAAGCCATTTTTCTTAATACCTTTTTAAGTTTATTCTGTATTTTTTTGGAAAAAGAAGCAGACTTTTGCACTTCGTAACAAAATAGGGGGAATTGAGTGCTTAAACTTTTTTATTTAGCACGATATTTGCCCCACTTTAATCATGCTTTTCGGCATCAAATTTTTCAAATCTTATGAAAGTATTTCAACTTACTAAAATCTTTGCCTTTGGGGCAATTCTTTTGGGAATGATGCTCGTCCCGCAGTCTTGCGGAGATAACGACCCAGATCCCGCCCTCCCCAATGCCCACGACTTTGATTACAAAGTGTACTGGGAATGGAACGAGACATTCCTCCAAATAGACCGTTATGCTAAGGG
>Ga0163149_10001787_pt1 | contig 27086 bp, 26 predicted proteins | sample OliLakLV19MP5G1_FD_148604 | JGI IMG/M metagenome (GOLD analysis project Ga0163149, IMG submission 148604) | Freshwater microbial mat bacterial communities from Lake Vanda, McMurdo Dry Valleys, Antarctica - Oligotrophic Lake LV.19.MP5.G1 | ecosystem: Environmental > Aquatic > Freshwater > Lake >... | reverse complement strand
TTTTTTATTACTGTGCTCTTTGAAAATTTCTTGAAGTTTTGTATTAAGCTGTCCGTAGTCAAATTGGGGAAGTATGTCGAGGGAAATATACACCTCTCCGTATTTGAGGAGTTCACTTACTTCTTTGCTTATATTTAAAATTGTCGGGCCACTGACACCAAAATGGGTGAACAAGATTTTACCTTTTACGGATACCTGTTTAGTATTATTTTGTAAAACATTTATTTTTACTTGAGATAAAGATACTCCTTGTAGGCGTTTGACCCACGTATCGTGAACTGCTATTGGCACAAGTGCTGGAACAGGTTCCGAAACTCTATGTTTAAGATTACTGAGCCAAGCAAAGCCGTCTCCCGTTGAGCCTGTCTCTGGTCGTGATTTTCCACCAGTTGCAAGGATGTATGATTTTGCTTTAATTTCTTTTTTATTCTTAAGGACTATAGAAGTAATTTTTCCATCCTCTTCTTTGAGTTCTATAACAGGTGAGTTTGAAAGAATATTCACACCTCCTTCTTTCATATATTCAACAAGTACATTCCAAACAGATTGAGCTTTTTCACTTTTAGGAAATACTCGTCGTTCAGCTTCGACTTTTGTGTCCATGCGACGACTATTAAAAAAACCGAGTGTTTCAGTCACGCTCCATTGTGAAAATGCAGAAAAGAGAAATTTATCCTTTTCTTTAAAGCGTTTAAGGAGTTCTCGGACATCTGGTTGATTATTTGTGACGTTACATCTTCCTCCGCCTGTGATAAGAAGTTTTTTACCTAAGGTATCGTTTTTCTCAATAAGTAATACCTTAAGTCCACGCTCTGCAGCGCGTCCAGCAGCCATCATTCCGGCGGGTCCTCCGCCAATAACAGCTACATCCCAAACTATTTCGTAGACTTTTTCCATAAAGGCGTATAGTAGCATATATTTGACCCCGTTAGATAATTGTTCTCATATTTCACAAAAGCTCTCACAGAAGGTGGGTGTGTAAGGATTTTACCTGATTATAAATTAGGTTATCTAACGGGGTTGACACAAACACGTTTTAGGTATATACTTATAGGGTAAGTTAAATATCTCTCCAAGTTTTGCTCTAGAATTTTTTTAGAGTATAGAGACCAGGTCTTTACTGACAAGAAAGTCAGCAGGAAGGCTTAAGTGACTATTTTGAAACTCCATAGAGACCAGGTTTCTTACACATTAATAAAACCCCATTTCAAAATCTCATTCCAGCTCTGTGAAAACTAGTTTTGGGTTAAAAATCTTCGTTTCGGTCTTGAAATATCTTGATATTCCTCGACCTCCAACTTGATTTTTTTCTCCAAAATTAGTTTCCTCGGCTCGAAAGTAGATTTTTAAATGGGATTTAAGGGAATGTTCCCGTAAACATGCATTTTTTATGCACTGTTTTTATATCATTTATGTATAAAGCAAAATTTAAAGCAAAAACTTTTTCTAAAAAACCTCCATTTAAGAGGAGTTTTTCTGGTGGTGGAAATCGTGGTGGACGAGGAGGTGGTTTTGGTAAGGGTCAATATATAAACCCAGGAAGGTTTATTAATAAAGCAGTTATCACAGAAGAGGTTGAACATTTTGTTCCAGAACATACTTTTCAAGATTTTTTAATTCAACCAGAATTAAAACAAGCTATTATTGAAAAGGGTTATACAGAACCTACTCCAATTCAAGACAGGTCTATTCCTCATATATTAAAAGGTTCAGACATTGTAGGTATTGCAAATACTGGTACAGGAAAAACTGGTGCTTTCCTTATTCCACTCATTAACAAGGTTCTTCTTGATAGAAAAGAAAAGGTACTTGTTATTGTTCCTACTCGAGAGCTTGCTATTCAGATTGAAGATGAGCTCCGTGGTTTTACGAAGGGTCTAAAGGTATTCTCAGTATGTTGCGTTGGAGGTGCTCCAATAGGTAAACAGATTTTTGCACTTAGAAATATAAATCACTTTATTATTGGAACTCCAGGACGTCTCAAGGATCTTATAGAAAAGAAACACATTAGGCTTAATGAGTTTAAGAGTGTAGTTCTTGATGAGGCTGATCGAATGCTCGATATGGGCTTTGTGAATGATATGCGCTTTGTTATGGCAGGCATGCCACAGGGTCGCCATACACTTTTCTTCTCAGCAACACTTTCGTCTGATATAGAGAGACTTATCGGTGAATTTTTAAATGAACCTGTTCGCATTTCTGTTAAGACACAAGATACATCTAAAAATGTTGATCAGGATGTTGTAAGAGTTGGTGGTAAAGACAAGTTAGAGATTCTACATGAGTTACTTTCTCAAAAAGAATTTACTAAAGTACTTGTGTTCGGAAGAACAAAGCATGGCGTAGAAAAACTCTCAAAGATACTTTCTCAAAAAGGTCTTAAGGCAGAATCAATTCACGGAAATAAAAATCATTCTCGAAGACAACAAGCGCTTGGTGCATTTAAGAAAAATCAGGTCCAGATACTTGTTGCAACAGATGTTGCTGCTCGAGGATTGGATATTTCTGATATTACTCATGTTATCAACTACGATGTTCCTGCAACATATGATGATTACGTTCATAGAATCGGCAGAACTGGCCGTGGAAACAAGAAAGGTAAGGCTCTTACGTTTATAGACTAAATCGAGCCTGTTCTTGACATGGTGTTGTATAATATTATATAATACTACTTCGCATTAAAATAATATGAAAAAGGTAGAAAAGAAACCAATACCAAATAAGAATAAAAACCAACCCGGAAAATGGATTGATTACGCTCGTCGTGCAGAAATTGTGGTATGTTCTTGTGGAAATAAATACATTAAAACTCGCGACCGCCAAAAGGTCTGCATTCGTTGTATAAACGAAGTAGTTGTAGAAAGTAAAAAATAAACAAAAAGACCACCTTCCGGTGGTCTTTTTGTTTTTTCCAGTGATGCTAAGGCGAGTGTTTCGCTGGGTATTGAAAGACTAATTGGTTCAAGACAGGTTTTGCTTGAGAAGGGGACTAGACTCTTGATGTGGAAAAAAGACTAGAAATTCAAAACCTACTAATGTTTAAATTTCAAGCCCAGCGTGCTTGCACGCTGGGCTTTTCTTTTAAATAGGTTTTTTGAGGGCCATGCCGGGGCGTCGAGGATATTTTTCGGGAGTTTCTTTTATTTTTTCAATAATAACTATTTGACGATGTTCTAATCCCAGAATGGTCACTGGAATGATATCTTTGATCTGTCCTCCAAGTGTTTCTATTGCCTTACCTGCTTTGTCGATTTCTTCCTGAGCTGTTTTTTTCTGTGCAATGAATATTCCTCCAATTTTTACAAAAGGTAATGTGTACTCAACAAGTACGCTGAGTTCTGCAACTGCACGTGCAACAGCAACATCAAACTGTTCTCTATAACGGAGGTCTTGTCCCGCTTCTTCGGCTCGGCCATTAATTGCTTTGATTTTAGATAAATTAAGAGTTTTGATTACTTGGTTTACAAAAGAAGTTTTCTTTAAAATTGACTCAAGAAGAGTCATATTAATTTCGGGCCGAACTATTTTAATTGGTAGTCCAGGGAAACCAGCGCCAGTTCCAACATCAATAAATGTTGTTGTATTTTTTGGAATGTAGGGTGTTACAGAAAGTGAATCTACAAAGTGTTTCAATATAATATCTTCTGTCTCAACAATAGCTGTTAAATTAAACTCTTTGTTTTTATTTTGAAGTTCTTGGAGGAGAGTATTAAATTGAGTGAGTTGTTCGTCACTTAATATAATGCCAGTTTTTTCGATTTGTTTTTGGAGTGTTTCCATAATTCGATATGTTACAATCAGCCTATCATGAAAGACACTCTTAACACAGAAGAAAACTTGAAAGAAAAGCTTACGCCTGAAGAATATAAAGTGTTACGTGAAAAAGGAACAGAAGCACCTTTTACTGGCGAATATGTTGATACTAAAAAAGAGGGTGTATATAAATGTAAGGTATGTGGAAACGAACTTTTTTCTTCTGATACAAAATTTGATTCAGGAACAGGTTGGCCTTCATTCGACAGGGTTATGTCTAATGAAAATATAAAAATTGTAGAGGATTTTGAGTACGGTATGAAGCGTGTCGAAGTACAATGTGCAAAATGCGGTTCGCATTTAGGTCATGTATTTCCTGACGGTCCAACAGAAACAGGTGCAAGATACTGTATTAATTCAGTGTGTTTGGAGCTTGAGGAAAAAAAAGATAACTAGTATTGAGTATTTTAGTAATGAGTAGATGATAATTCCTATGGAAGCAAAAAAACCTTTAACAATAGTAGTGTTTGGTGCTACAGGAGATCTGTTTCAGAAAAAACTTATTTTCGCTCTTTTTAATTTATATATGGGAGGTTTTTTGCCAAAACAATTTAAACTCATTGGCTTTGCTCGTCGACCACTTTCACACGAAGACTTCCGTATATATATAAAGGAGATACTGCAAACAAAGTCTAAAGACCTTGCACGCATAGATATGTTTCTTACTTATGCATTTTATGAGCGTGGAGACATGTCTTTGGAACAAAGTTTTAAAGATCTTTCAGAATCTCTCGGTAGATACGATACTGACTTTGGTGTCTGTTCAAACAAAATGTTTTATCTTGCTGTTCCTCCAATACTATATAAAACAATTTTAAAACACATTTCCGCCTCAGGATTAACCATGTCGTGCATTCCCGATTTACTTTCGTTCGTAGGACTTAGAAAATCGCAATCCTTTAGGGCTCCTGGGACTCGACAAGAAAAACAAGCTTGGACACGTGTGCTTATCGAAAAGCCATTTGGAAATAATTTAATCGAGGCGCGTTCCCTTGATACACTCCTCGGAAAGCTTTTTGAGGAAAATCAGATTTTTCGTATTGATCACTATTTGGCAAAAGAAACAATTCAAAACATTTTGAGTTTTCGTTTTTCAAATGCACTCTTTGAGCCACTTTGGAATCGAAAGTTTATCGAACAAATTGAAATAAAATTCTTGGAATCAAATGTTGTTGGAAATCGAGGGTCTTCATATGATGATGTCGGAGCACTTCGTGATGTGGGACAAAATCATATTTTGCAAATTTTAGCGCTTATTTCAATGGAAAATCCCGATAGACTTGAATCAGAACTTATTCGTACTGAGCGGGCGCGAGTTTTGAAAAAAGTTCGGATTTATAAAGGTTCAAAAATGGTTCGTGCTCAATATGAAGGTTATCGACAAGAAAAAGGGGTTGTCTCAAGCTCTCAAACAGAAAGTTATTTTAGACTAGCTTTGGAAGTTAAGAATTCTCGTTTTCGTGGAGTACCTTTTTATATTGAAAGCGGAAAGGCTTTAAATGAGTCGAAGGTTGAGGTCACTATTCACTTTAAAGCACCGAAGGAATTTTGTGTGTGTCCAATTGAACACAAAGAGGGTCATCAAAATATTTTAACTTTTTCGATTCAGCCGAATGAAGCAATCTCACTTTTATTTTGGGCAAAAGCACCTGGGTTTAACTTTGGTCTTGAGCCACAAAATCTTTCTTTTTCTCAGGCTCGAGATACGATACAAAGAAAAATTCCAGATGCATATGAGAGAGTTTTGTATGATGCAATTATTGGTGATCAGACACTCTTTACTAATACGGCTGAGGTTTTGGCAGAGTGGGGAATAATAATGCCTGTATTAAATGCTCTAAAAAAGACTCCACTCAAACATTATAAACAAAATTCAAAACCAGGCGATTTTATTGCAAAAATATGAACATAAAAAATATATACGATATTTCACTTGCACTCCATAATGACACCATTGTGTACCCTAACAATATTCCTGTAAGTATTGAAACTCATGCTGATATGCCACAGAGTCAAACAAAGCTTTCAAAGATTGTTATGGGATCGCACTCTGGAACACATGTCGATGCTCCAGCTCATGCAGTGCAGGGTGCGTATAACCTCGAAGACATAGCACTCAGTGTGTTTGTTGGCACCTGTCGGGTTTTTGATTTATCTGGTGCAAAAGATTCTATAAAAATAGAAGATTTGAAAGACAAGAATATTCAAAAGGGCGAGAGGATTTTGGTTAAAACTTCAAACTCAATTCGAGGTTTTAAGGAGTTTTATAATGATTATGTTTATCTTGATGGAGATGCTGCTGACTGGCTCAAGGAAAAAGAAATAGCACTTTTTGGTATAGACTATCTTTCGGTTAAACAAAAGGGGAGTCCTGATCAACGCCCTCATACTTCTCTTCTTTCAAAAAATATTCCTATAATTGAGGCGCTTGATTTAAAAGAAATTAAAGAAGGGGAATATACGCTCGTTTGTTTGCCACTTAAGTTTGTTGGTATTGAAGGTTCTCCGGTTCGTGCTATTCTGCTCTCATAACTATATGAAAAATACTTCTTGGGGTAAGGTTGCAGATTGGTACGATGATGTTGTTGGTGATCCAGATTCATATCAAAATAAGGTTATTTTACCAAACATATTAAGGATTCTTGATTTAAAACCAGATAACACAGTTCTTGACGTTGCTTGTGGGCAAGGTTTTTTTACACAAGAGTTTTCTAAAACAAGTGCGAAAGTTTCAGGAATTGATATATCCGAAGAATTAATTAATATCGCAAAACGTAATTCTCCAAATATTGCATACTTTGTTTCTAGTGCAGATGATTTAAATGCTTTTTCCGAATCTCAGTTTGATGTGATTACAATTACACTAGCTTTGCAAAATATAGAAAAAATATCTCAGGTTTTTAAGGAGTGTTATCGCGTATTAAAAAAGGGTGGAAGGTTGGTGCTTGTTCTTAATCATCCAATACTGCGAATTCCACATAAAACAAGTTGGGGTTTTGATGTAGAAAAGAAAATACAGTTTCGTCGGCTAGACTCTTATTTATCTGAATCAAAACATGAAATTATTATGAATCCTAGTAAGAAAGATGGAATAAAAACAATTTCTTTTCATAGGCCACTACAAGTTTATGTAAAAAATCTTGCTAATGCTGGTTTTACAATACACCGTCTTGAGGAGTGGACTTCGCATAAAGTAAGTGAGGAAGGTTCAAAAAAAGTAATAGAAGATACTGCACGTAAGGAATTTCCACTTTTTATGTGTTTAGAGTGTAAAGTTACGAAATAGAGAGTTTCTGAGAGAGACGTAGTCTTGCTCAGAGTATTTTGCTAAGATTGCAGTAATAGAGTTTACATAAATATTTTTTTGTGGTATTTTAGTATAAGATAAAAATTTTTTGAACCATCTTTTTAGGGAGGTTTTATGTCCTTTAAGTCACAGCTCGCGGATCAATTTCGAAGAAAACGTCTATATACATGGTATATCAGATTGGAAGGAGGAGACGATGGAAATAGAATTATCGCGGACCTTCCAGGGGTTGATCGTTATAATGATTTTGGTGAAGTTGTTTGCTTTGACGGTAAACAAGAAATGAGATGTCTTCTTTGGAAAATGCCAACAATAATATCTGTGAACGCATTCAAGAAGTTTGCTAGAGAAAATGGAATTCGATTCAGTCTTTATGTGAAGGAAGGAGAAGGAAAGGTTAGGTTTTCTTGGATTGGTAACTCACAAAAAAAGAAACACAAACTTCACAGCTAACCCTCTTTTAGAGAGGGTTTTTTTATACTAAAAACACAAAATGTCAACTTGAAAAGAAAAAGTGATATTGCTAGGCTTAATCTGTTATACATTAATCATTACTACTCGTTATGGAACAAAGCAGAATTACAAATTCAGCAATCGTTGCTCTTATTATCGGTCTTATTATCGGTTTTGCCGGAGGTGCATATTGGTATAAAGGAAAACTTAGTAGTACAGATGATAAAAAAACAGACACAAAAACAGTGGTTGATAATGAAACCACAAAGACTGGTACAAAAATAGAAACAAAGGAATCTGCGAAATTAGAAATTCCTAAAACCACTATAGTTTCAACTGTTCTTGATACAAGTATAATTACAACACCAAATCAAAAAGCAGGGGATAGAGTTGTGGTAACTAAGGTTGTTTCAAATACAGAAATCTGGGCTACTGTCCGTGAAGATGTTGGAGGACTTATAGGAAATATTCTTGGAGCTAAAAGAGTTGGAGCTGGTACTAGTCAGGATGTTGTAATTGAATTACTTCGACCAACAGTTGCTGGTATGAAGTACTACGTAGTTCTCTTTAAGGATGATGGTGATGGTATGTTTGATCATAAGGTAGATACTCTTATAGAATCTGATGGAAGTACATTGGTTTCTACATTTAGAGCTCAGTAATTTGTTGAGTTAATAAATATAAAAGCAAAAATCCCCTTAAGGGGATTTTTGCTTTTATATATTTAATGTGGTACTATATTATTTAGAAGTTCTCTAACACAAGGAGGTTCAGTATGTCTAAGACTAAAGAACGTTTACTGATGTTTGTTCTTGGTTCGCTTCTTTTTATCTTTGCTCTTTTGTCAGTCGGTTGTCATGGGATTGAAACGTGGGAATACTCAGACGTTTACTACGAACGAGTTGAGTACCGTCACTATTATCCGCCACCAAGGGTATATTACGTGGCACCGTATTGTCCACCAAATCATCGCCATAGGAACCATTGAGGGGTTTCCAAGGCTCAATATGAAATACATTTTTTGTATTTCATATTGAGCCTTTTTGTTTTATAGTAATTACACATGAAAGACATAGTAAAAATATTAAAAGAAGGAGGTGTTGCTGTTGTTCCTACGGATACATTGTATGGGCTTGTTGCTCTTGCTTTGGACGAACAAGCTGTAGAAAAGGTGTATAAAATAAAAAAACGTACTCCAACTAAACCATTTATTATTCTTTTGGCATCAATTAATGATTTGAAAACTTTTGGCATAGAGCCGAACACAGAGACACTTCATATTTTGGAAAAGGTTTGGCCAGGAAAGGTAAGTGTGACATTAGCTCTTCCTGGTGACTTGGCTGTGCGAAATAAGTTTACTTATTTACATCGTGGAATTAATACTCTTGCTTTTAGAGTTCCAGACAAAAAAAATTTACATGAATTACTTATACAGACCGGTCCACTTATTGCGCCAAGCGCTAATCCAGAAGGTAAAAATCCAGCAGAAACGATAGAGCAAGCCAAAGAGTATTTTGGTGACTCTATTAACGAATATGTTGATGAAGGTGTGCTTGCGGGAGAACACTCAACACTTATTGAAATAGAAAATGGCAAGTTTGATGTGCTACGTCACGGCGCAGGAGATGTTAAATTGTAATTCTCTATATAGTGTGACACTATTGCCGATAGAGTGTACTCCCTAATAAGGAGTTTTTTTGTTCCTCACAATTCAAGAATAGAAAGAGTCATATCATGATTGATTTACCAAACCGTGTTTCTTTTCGATGGAAGATTGCAAGTGGAGCACTTGGTTATGATGGCAAAGGCTGGTGGTGGGATCACCCTTATCGGTGGTTTGGCTTACTTAAGCCAGAGTTATTTTTGGGTACAACAAAATCTCTGACGAGATATCCTCGCAAGGGGAATCTTCGATGGCACCACATGTTCGGTTTTGGTTGTGTCCAACAAATCAAAAAAGGCTGGGTAAATGCTGTTGGTCTTAGTAATCCAGGTATTGAATATTGGTGCAAAAAAGTAGGTCCAAAGGTGTCGCGCGATAGACTGAATCTTGCTGTTTCAATAGTTGGAACTGTGGAAGAGCTCGCAGAGATGACTGACATGCTCAACCAATTTGATATTGCAGCTATTGAAGTTAATGTTAGTTGTCCCAATACTGGTGACATGCCCACACTTGATCAAGTTGTTGAAGGTGTATGTGCTGTGAGACAGAGAAGTAAACACCCAATTATCTTTAAAGGATCGGTTGCTCAAGATATCTTTGCAATTGCAAAAGAAATTTCCGGTATGGTTTCGGCGATCGAACTCAATAGTGTTCCTTGGAACATGGTACTTATGAATCGTAACCCCGTCCAAAGATTTAATGGAGGTGGGGTTTCTGGAGAAATTGCTCAAGCAGTCAGCTGGCCGATACTTACTGAATTGGTCGGAATGAAAATACTTCCTGTTATTGGGAGTCATGTGGCACACTATAGCGACGTGCCATTTCTCTTCGATAGAGTTGGAGTACAAGCTATTTCGTTTGGTGTTATCCACATACCTAATATGTGGCGTCCTCGAACATGGCTTAATCCAATAAAGCCTACCTTGTATATTCGTCGATTTGAAGAAATAAGAAATCATCCGGTTGTTTAGTAGTAATTTCCACAATTCAACAAAAGGAGTTGCACATGACTGATACAAGTACTGCGGTGATAGGAGTTGATTCTCTTGTGAATACTCATACACATTTACGTGAAGGTATGGAGCTCATGGGCCCGCTTATTGAAAAAGGAATTGAAGGTGGTGCGGACGTAATGCTTCCGATGCCAAATACGAAAGATGGTTTGAGAACGGTTCAGGAAGTTACAAATTACATTCTTACACTCAAGACACTTGTGCCAGAGGGTAAGTGTGTTCACTTCATTCCCACTATGCTCCTCACTGAAGAAACTTCGGTTGATGAGCTAGGAAAGGCTGTAAATCATGGGATTTTCGATGTGAAGGTTTATCCACTGGAACGAACCACTAATTCTCACTGGGGTGTCCGGCACTACGGAAGAATTATTGATAAAGTTCGAGAATGTGGAAAACTCGGAATTCGAGTTCATTTCCATCCTGAGCATCCATGGAAGGTATTTTCTAACCGTGATGCGGAATTTGCATTCCTGTCACTTGTTGACATTCTTCTCTGTGAGACTGAAGCAAAAATTTTCTGGGAACATGGTACTGACGGGCGGTGTATTCCATTTTGGATAGATATGGCAAAGAGCCGTAGATTTTACGTGACTCTCACTGCTCATCATCTAGCTTCTAATGAGGATCAGGCCTTTGGTGATGTTCGCCAAGTCTGTAAACCGTCTCTCAAAACAGAACAAGACAGGAATGGTCTTGTTCTGTTGGTAAAGGATAATCACCCTTGGGTTCTTGCAGGACCTGATGATGCGCCTCACCCAATTCAAGCAAAACATGTTCATCAGGGAAGATGTGCGTGTGGTGCTTATACCTCACCGTTTCTGTTGCCTCTGTATGCGCATGCTTTGGGGCTTGGCCAGAAAGATGGAACTAGTCGTGATGTTTTCGTGAATTTCACCAGCAGAAATGCTCGTGCGATTTTCGGAAATTTGCCCGTACCTCGAACAGTAAAGCTTGCGCGTCAACCTTTCAAGATTCAATCTTTGTACATGGTTGGTCCATGGACTGTTGAGCCATTCTGGGCAGGGCAGGAGATTGATTGGACTCTTCTTAATTCTTGAACTCATCCCGTTAGGTGTGCTTTGGAGCGCATCTAACGGGATTTTTGTATAAAAAATACTATAAATTTAATTGACAAAATATTAATATTGTTCTAAAATATCAAGCAGAACAGGGTCGAGTTTGCTTGTAGCAAATTTCACTTAATAATAGGATCTTTGTAATATGTGATTTAGTTAACCAAGATGTTCTTGGTTAACTTTCTGCAATCAGCGACTTGTTGTCGCAAACCCCGTGAGTGCTCCTAAATATGGAGCCACAGAAAGGATAGTGTTCTATGCCAGCTAAGAAAATGTCGAGTTCGAAAATTGTCCTTTCAAAGGACCTCAAGCTCGTCGAATTTCCTAAGGGAACGAAAGAAGGGCAAGAGGAGGTCGGTGTCGTTGAGGAGACCATCAACCTCGACTGGTACCCTGTGAACGAGGAGGCGCATGCCTGGCTCGTCGAGAAGCGTGAAGGGGCTCATCCTTTCATCAACTACTTCTCAAAAAGTATGGCGGTAATGGTCGCCAAAGTCATTGGGCGGCAGATTACGCTCGACGAAGTCAAATTCTTCGTCGGTCTTGATGGTGATGGTGTGTGCTTCGCGAAGAAGCGACAGATCACAATCGAAATCAACGACAGGATTGACGAGATCAATCGCGAGTGTGATCGCCAGATCGGCGAGATCGAGGGGATGGACTCGGAGCTTTACAGCCCTGAGATCAAGGAAGAGGAGATTGTCCGTCTCAATACTGAGGCGGATGAGAAGGTCGAGAAGCTCAAGGAAGATCTTCAGGATACCAATAGTGCGAGGTTCACTCGTGTCTGGATTGTCGTCCCGTGGATGAATCCCCGCCTTCTTGAAGAACTCGAGAAAAATGGTGGGGACATTCCGCGCACTTTCATGCATGGAGATATTCACCACGGCATCTACCGATCGGGTTCGATTTATGAAACCGACAAGGGTAATGTTGAGGCGTCCGGATCGTTCTTCTTTTTTAATCCTGTCATAAAGATAGTCAGGATCGCGACCTCTCCACTTGGTCGGATGTCGGTTCTTCACCCGAAGGCCTACAATTCGAAAAAGTCCGTTGATGTTTACTACGGCACCGGGTGGGAAGCCCGCCAGACACAGTTGAAACAGATTTTCGGCATTTCCAACAAGGAGTTGGAACGCAGAGAGAAGCTCCGCAAGACTGGCGTCAAGGACACCAACGAGCGGATCACTTTCAGGATGGACGATACCATTCTTTCTCTCTTCGGAGAGCAGCGTGTCAGTCAGGCGAAACCTCGCACTGGTCGTGGTTGCAAATAATCACATATGGGCAAACTGCCCACAAAACCCCATTGGAGACGCACATCAAGTGTGCTATCCAGTGGGGTTTTTTCATGCCTCTAAAAGCTGGGTTCGCGGAGCGAACCCAGCTTTCTAACTTCTAATTCCTTCATTCCAAACTCTATTTTCTAGATTCTAAATTCTTATTTTTATGCTATATTCTACCTATGAAAACAATTACTAGAACACTTTTTATACTTATAATTTTAGGTATTGTTGTCTATGGAATATTTTACTTAGTTAATCATTCAACTAAAAAAGTAGAACCTTTAAAACCAGCTATTACGAGTCTGACTTTGGAAAAACCAAATTTTATTATAAAGAGTCGGGGGCTTGCGAATGTAGAAGTCTGGGGGATTCCAACTGGTACAGCTGTTGTTGAAAGTTCCTATATAAAGATTGGTATTGCTAAGGTGGATATTGTTGATGGTAAAGAACAGCGATGGGAAATACCGGTACCAAAAGACCCACTCCTTTTAACTGAAATTTTTGCTAAAGGTTTTGATGTTGAGGGACGTTTGGTTGGCAAGGCAGTGTTGCCAATTACAGGAGCAAGTGAGATCTATAGTAAAATCTGGCTTGAAGCACCTCAACAAACACTCTTCTTGAAAGTTGGTGAGAGTGGAACTATGGGTGAGCTTACCGTGAAGGTTTTGAAGGTTGTGTCTGATAGTCGTTGTCCAAAAGATGTTGTTTGTATTCAGGCAGGAAATGTTGTTGTTGAACTCGAACTCACACTCAGTTCAAAGACATCTAAGGTAAATGTTGCCTCTGATGAAGAAGGTAAACCATTTGAAGGGTATTTCGTTCAAGTTAAAGATGTGTTGCCTGAAACTATTTCAGATACCAAGATTCCAGAAGAAGAGTATGTAATAACTATTTCTATTTTGAAGGATGTGAAGCTTTAGAAGTTTAAGTTTTAAAAATTAAAAAGTAGATAACCTAGAGGCAAGGTTCCTAAGTACTATTCAATATCGGATGTTGAATAGTTGTTGTTTTATTTGTACACAGGGTAACTTTACATCTTGTATTCAAAGGTGTAAGTTTATATATGGATGGAATTTCTACTTAAGGATTAAGTAGGACCGTATAACCGGACGGTTTCCGGTCAGGGTTCATTTATCGAAAGGGTCGTCATGAATAGCATGACAGCGAACATTTCTCAGGGTTCACAGGGTTCAAGAAAAAAGGGACGAGGAAAGGAGAAAGCAGATGTTTCAAAACCTCCAGAACCTCCGGATGGTGGAGAGGCTATCTTTCAATCAGCCGGTAACGGCAAGGCCTCAGCTACCTTCATTCATAAAGACCATCCCTTTCCAGTTCTTGTGAGGGATTTGAGTAACTTCAGTCTTGTTGGAATGCCTGCGAAGCCGAAGAAAACTTTCAAGGTGCTGGACTTGTTGCCGGACGGTACCTTGTTGGCAGAATTCATCGAAGTTTGAGGTGTTGCGGCCTGAGTCTCTTGGGGCGTTCAATTTCATCGCAATTTTAAAAATCGCACAGCCTGGACGGCTGTGCGATTATTTTTTGTCTAAGAGGGAAGATAATTAGACTTAATCTCTCAAAGATACTCCCTCTATCTTACTGGCGCATTTCGAATAATTTCTATTATTTCATCTTCATTTTCTGAAATACTATAGAGAGTAATATCTTCACTATCTATCATTTCTTTTGAAAGCAAATGCTCTTTTATGAACGCATCAAGCGCTGTCCAGTAATCATTGCCAACTAGAATAATTGGAACTTTTTCAATTTTGCGTGTCTGAACAAGGGTAAGAATCTCAAAAAGTTCATCTAGTGTTCCAAATCCTCCAGGAAAAAACAGATAAGCTTCAGCTGAAAAAGAAAGACAGACCTTTCTAATAAAGAAATAATTAAAACTTACTTCGTTTGTTATGTAAGGATTCGTAGTTTGTTCCTGTGGAAGTTTGATAGTGAGACCAAGAGATTTCCCCTTTGCCTCAAAAGCTCCTTTATTGGCCGCTTCCATTATTCCTGGCCCACCTCCTGTTACAACAGAATATCCAAGAGCGTGAACGATCTTGGCTCCTATAGAGCGAGCTTTTTCATAGTGCACGTCTGTATCGGGTAATCGTGCTGATCCAAAAAAAGTAACTGATTTTGGGTGATTTACGAGAAATTTAAAACCTTCAGTAAATTCTTTTTGAATAAGTTCGATGCGTTTATGCATCGCTTCGTGTACTTTTTCAAGAGTTAAGGTTGGTATATGTAAATGCTTCTCATTATGTTTTAATGTTTCTTCTTTATCCATATAGTAATTGTATAGACTCTCGTTTCTTTTGCAATGTGAATAAAAAGAAACTATACTAGTTATATTATTCACGTAGATATATTCCCATGCTTACAAAATATCAATGGATAGGTGTTGTAATTGCAGTCATTGTCATCTTTGTGTTTTTTGGCTTTGATAGTATTTTTAGTTCGCTTATTTGGAACGATACCACACAAGATTCTTCATTGACTGAGGGCGTGGATCAAAAAAATATGAACTTAGAAAATTTAAAAATAGAAGATGTTGTAGTAGGGACAGGTGTAGAGGCATTAGAAGGATCTCGTGTTTCAGTAAATTACCTTGGTACATTTACTAACGGTGTTAAGTTTGATAGCTCATACGATAGAGGAGAGCCAATTCAGTTTGTACTAGGTGCTGGTTATGTGATTCCTGGTTGGGAAAAAGGAATCTTAGGTATGAAGGTTGGTGGAAAGCGAAAGCTTATAATTCCACCAGAGCTTGCTTATGGTTCAGAGGCTCGTGGACCGATTCCACCAAATTCAACACTTTTATTTGATGTTGAACTTATGGGCGTTGAAGAGGCTCCTGCGGTCCAGAATTAAGGATTTAGAAGTTAGAGTTAGCCCGCAAAAATTTTTGAGGATACAAAAAATTAGGAGAATAAAGAAAAAACCACCTGCGCGCAAGCGCGCCGGTGGTTTTGCTTTTTAAGTAAAACAAAGTTAATCTGCTAGTAATACATGTCGAAATTTAATTTTAAAATACAAAAGAAAGGAAAGGGTTTAATGCGGGCGGGAATAATTCATACCCCACACGGTGATATACAAACACCGGCTTTTGTGACAGTAGGAACAAAGGCTACTGTAAAAGCTCTTTCTCCAGAACAGGTAAAAGATCTCGGATCACAAGTGGTTCTTGCAAACACATATCATCTCTATCTCGAGCCAGGAGACGAATTAGTTAAGCAAGCTGGAGGGCTTCATTCATTTATGAATTGGCAGGGTCCAACAATGACAGATTCGGGTGGATTTCAAGTTTTTTCGCTGGGCGCAGCGTATGGCAAAGGAGTAACAAAATTTGCTTCAACAAATAATTCCGACGGTGAAACCGTTGAAAAAGAAGATGAAGATATTGCTACAAAATCTATTTTACCTTTGGCAAAAATTGATGAAGACGGAGTTACATTTCGTAGTCACATAGATGGAAGTGAACACAGACTCTCTCCAGAGCGATCAATTCAAATTCAACATAATATTGGTGCTGATATTATTTTTGCTTTTGATGAATGTACTTCACCTCAAGCAGATTATAAATATCAAAAAGAAGCGTTGGACCGAACCCATCGCTGGGCACAAAGAAGTTTGGATGAACACAAAAAACTTACTCGAGATCAAGCTCTTTTTGGAATTGTGCAGGGTGGAAAATATGAAGATTTACGAAAAGAAAGTGCAGAGAAAATCGGTTCGATGGACTTTGATGGTTTTGGTATAGGTGGTTCTTTTACCAAAGATGATATTGGCACAGCCGTGCAGTGGGTGAATGAAATTTTGCCAGAAGATAAACCTCGACACCTACTCGGCATTGGTGAACCACGAGATTTATTTTTAGGGGTAGAGAATGGATGCGATACATTTGATTGTGTTGCTCCGACACGTATGGGAAGAAATGCCTCGGTCTATACAAATGAAGGAAGAAAGAATATTTTAAATGCATCATATAGAAAAGATTTTTCTCCAATTGAAAAAGAGTGTACTTGTTATACCTGTAAAAATTACACAAAAGCATACTTAGCACATTTATTTAGAGCAAAAGAAATGTTTGCAGGAACACTTGCTTCTATTCATAATTTATATTTTGTAACAAACTTAGTTTCAAATATGAGAAAGGAAATTTTGGAAGGGGATTTTGAGGCTTATAAAAAAGACTTTCTTAAGAAATACTATACAGAAGCATAAAACTCATCTTGTCCTATAGGACAAGATGAGTTTTATGCGTAGTCTGCCACACAATATTTTTCGTACATATTTTTTGACAAAAGTGTTTTTATATGATAATATTAACCTAGTGTACATTGAAAGTTTTCTCCGAGCCCTGAGAAGGTCTCGGAGCCGGGGAAGGCTCTCTTGTTTAAAACCGTGAGCTCAGCTCACACAATAAAAGGAGGGTTTTATGCCTCAAGTAACACCAATTCAGGATTTGTTGTTTACGAAATTTGCAAAAGGTGAAAAAGAAGCAGGTGACAAACTCTTCAGTGAATTGTATAGTCCTAGCATTAGCTTTGTGATGAAAAAATACGGACTATTTTTTCAAGATGCTGAAGAGGTGTTTCAGAATACTTTTATTGCTGTAACTACCCACAAAGATGTGTTTAGTGGTGCGGGTTTTGTCTCTTGGTTTTTCTCGATTCTTGACAACAGGGCTAAACACTTATTTGGGAAGAAACATGGAGGAAAGAGATTACCTCTTTCCTCCATTGAATTTTCTGTAGATGATCAAGATGTTTTCTCCAAAAGGTGCCCAGAATTGATTCGAAGACTTCGTTTTGCACTTGCACGTCTAGAACCTCGGTCCTTGGAAATCTTTTCTGTATCTGTCTTTCAGGATAGAACGTATGCAGAAATAGCTGAAGACTACGGACTTACTAGGGGTGGCGTTTCCGGTGCTATTCATGATATAAAAAAAATCCTGAGTAGGATTATTGAGAACCCTACTTGTGTGTATAGGGTTGCTGACCATGATTTAATAAAATGTTTCAGTAAACTATCACAAAAAAATAAGGCAGCAGTAAGTCTTGTTCGATTTGATAAGCTTTCGCCTGAAGAGGCGGCGAAAAAGCTGGGCATTAAACCAACAAGTTTGAAGTCTAGACTGCTTTCAAGTTATGCGAGAGTTAGGTTTGAGCTCAATAAAGCTCGAACAGGTAGTTGATTTCTCTCAGAACCTGTCACATGACAGGTTCTTTTCTTTTTATGTATTTCAAAGTATTGTTTCAATATAAAATATGTCAGATAAGTTTAAGTTATATAGTGAATACAAGCCTGCTGGCGACTCCGTACAAAACAGTAGTTGGTAAACAACTTGTTTTGTACGGGGCGAAAAGTGGTAATATCAAACATTCTAATGTCTATACATAAATTCAAATTACACAGTGAGTATTCTCCTGCTGGAGATCAGCCACAAGCTATACAAAAGCTTGTTTCAGGGATTGAAGAAGGTCTGCCAAAACAGACGCTTTTGGGTGTGACGGGCTCTGGTAAAACATTTACTGTGGCTAATGTTATTTCAAAAATACAAAAACCAACTTTGGTTATTGCTCACAATAAAACTCTCGCTGCCCAGCTTGCTTTGGAATATAGAGAATTTTTTCCTGATAATGCTGTGCATTATTTTGTTTCATACTACGACTACTATCAGCCAGAGGCATATATGCCGGCAAGCGATACGTATATAGAAAAAGAAGCTCAGATAAATGCTGAGATAGAGCGTTTACGTCACGCTTCAACTCAAGCGCTCCTTACTAGAAAAGATGTAATTATTGTCGCTTCAGTTTCCTGTATTTATGGTCTTGGAAGTCCTGTTGAGTATGAAAAAGTTAATCTCAAAATTTCAAAAAAAGATGTTATTTCTCGCGCGGACTTAATCCGTAAACTTATAACTATTCATTTTGAACGAACAATAGCTGACTTAAATCCAGGACAGTTTAGAGCTCTTGGAAATATGGTTGAAGTTATGCCGGTCAATGAAAAAATGATTTATCGAATCGAGATTGATCATGATGAAATCTCTAACATATCTAAGCTTGATCCAATCTCAAGAACACTAGTAAAAGAGATTGATGTTTTCTTTTTGTTTCCAGCAAAACATTTTATTACTTCAAAATCTGAAATTGCTCGAGCAATTAAAGATATTGAAAAAGAACTCGAGATACGTCTGAAGGAACTTACTGATCAAGGTAAAAACCTTGAAGCTGAGAGGTTGAAACGTCGAACACGATATGACTTAGCTTTGATTCGAGAAGTTGGGTACTGTAATGGTATAGAAAACTACTCAAGACATTTTGCGGGGAAGATTGCCGGTGAACCACCAGAAACACTCCTTTCTTATTTTCCTCACAATCCAGATGGTTCAGCTGATTTCCTTACAGTGATAGACGAATCGCACGTGACTATATCCCAACTTGGTGCGATGTATGCCGGAGATCAGTCACGTAAGAATTCTCTTGTTGAGCATGGTTTTAGACTGCCTTCAGCAAAGGATAATAGACCCCTTCAGTTTAATGAATTTGAAAAATCAGTTGGTCAGGTTATTTTTACTTCAGCAACACCTTCATATTACGAAGCAGAAAATAGCTCTCAAGTTGTGGAGCAGGTTATTCGACCAACAGGTCTTATTGATCCAGAAATTTCTATTAAGCCCGTAACAGAAAAGGGGGTCTATAAAGGTCAGATCAAAAATTTTATAGAAGAAACACAGCGGGTAGTAAAGCAAGGTGGACGAGTGATCGCAACAACACTAACAAAGAAAATGGCAGAAGATTTAAGTATTTTCTTGAAAGACAAAGGCATAAAAGCAGAATATCTCCACAGTGACATTAAAACTATTGATCGAATAGAAATCCTGACTCAATTTAGAAAAGGTGATTTTGATTGTTTGGTTGGAGTTAATTTATTGCGAGAAGGACTTGATTTACCTGAAGTTGAATTTATTGGAATTTTAGATGCAGATAGGGAGGGATTTTTGCGATCAGAAACTTCACTTATTCAGATTATTGGTCGAGCAGCTCGAAATGTTCGTGGACGAGTGACACTCTATGCTGATGTGATGACTGGTTCAATTGAGCGAGCTATCGCTGAAACAAATCGTCGTCGAGAGCTTCAGGTTGCTTACAATACAAAACATAAGATTACACCTAAAACAATTATTAAAAAGATTAAAGATATTACTGAAGAGCTTCGAGCTACCCGTGACAAAACAGCTCGTTCAGTGTTGGCACTCGAAGAGGAATTGTTGAAAAATAATCCTGAAAAAATTATTAAACAAAAAGAACGTCAAATGAACGGGGCGGTTAAGATTCTTGATTTTGAAACTGCAGCAATCTTGCGTGATGAAATTCGTCTAATACAAGAGCGTATAGAAAAAGATAGAACTTCAAAAAAGTGATAGTATATTTCTATGGATTCTCATAACCACGCAGAATTTACTTCACTGATTACACATCAGTTACGTGAGCCTTTAACTCAAATTAAATGGGCTATTTCTTTACTTGTAAATGGTGAAGCGGGAGAATTAAATCCCGAACAAAAAGATTTTTTAGATAAAGCCCTGAAGAGTGGTGAACATGCCTTGTCTCTTATTGATGACATGCTTAAGGCAGATAAGATTGAGTCAGGTATAACAGATTTATTTTTTGTTGAAGCTGATATCGTTGAAATTCTTCAAGGTATTGTTTCTGAATTGAAACCTCGAGCTGAGGACAAAAAAATTGACCTATCTTTTGATGGAAGTCACAAAAATATTCCACCCATCTCTATTGATGCCGACCATATCAAAGAAGCTCTTTTAAATGTCGTTGAGAATGCGATTAATTATAGTTTGCCGAATGGAAGTGTTCATGTTTCTGCTCTCCAAAAAGGTGGCGTTGTTGAAATTATTATTAAGGATACTGGTATAGGTATTCCAGATGAGGATGCTCTGAAGATTTTCAGTAAGTTTTTTAGAGCACGTAATGCAAAAGAAGCTCATATTCAAGGTTCGGGCTTAGGTTTGTATATTGTAAAAGCTATTATTGAAAAACATAACGGTAAGATTCATTTTGAGAAAAATGAGACTGGTGGAACTACTTTCTTTATAGATTTACCATTGAATAATTAGTGCTATAATAGACTCACGTATTAAGATAAGTATATAATAAGACTATGAATCCTGAACAAAAATTAAGTGGTAAGAAAGTTATGTGGGTCGAAGACGACCAGCTTCTCGGCGACGTTGTAGCTAAAGTAATTTCCAATAACGGAGCAACAGTTATTCGTGCTATGGATGGTGAAGAAGCCATTAATATCGTTGCTACAGAGCTTCCTGATGTTGTAGTTCTTGATGTTCTACTACCAAAAGCAGATGGTTTTAAGGTATTAGAAACAATCAAAAAAGATCCAAAATTAATGCATATTCCAGTTATTCTCTTTTCAAACTTAAGTTCAAGAGAAGATATTCAAAAAGGACTTTCACTTGGTGCTCTTAAATTTATCGTAAAGGCAACTATTGTGCCGAATGAAATTATAGATGAGATAGCGAGTGCGCTCCATATCTAAATAAAAAGCCGACTCCTTGTGGGGTCGGTTTTTTTATTGTATGATAGATACGTTATATTGTTATATACCCCTAAGGAGTAATCCGCGGGGAAATTTCTATGTCTGAATCAAAAAAAATAAAAAAGAACGGGGATCCAGAATTACTTATCGTAAAGGGTGCTCGAACACATAACCTTAAAGATATTACCGTTGAAATGCCTCGAAATAAGATGGTTGTTTTCACAGGTCTTTCTGGTTCAGGAAAATCATCACTTGCTTTCGATACTATTTTTGCTGAGGGACAAAGACGGTATGTTGAGTCACTCTCTTCGTATGCTCGACAGTTTTTAAATACAATGCAGAAGCCGGACGTCGATGAGATTGTTGGACTATCACCAGCAATTTCTATCGATCAGAAATCTCGTTCAAATAATCCACGTTCAACTGTGGCAACTATTACTGAAATTTATGACTATTTAAGAATTCTCTATGCGCGTATTGGTAAACCTCATTGTTTAACGTGTGGAGATGAAATAAAAAGACTTTCCAACGAAGAAATAAAGAATTTTGTTCTTGAAAAAATAGCAACAAAAACAAAGGAATTAAAAAAAGTTGTTAAAAATATTCCTATTCCATTTTATATTGAAATCTTTGCACCACTTGTGCGAGGCAGAAAAGGTGAGTATTACCAGCTTTTATACGATCTTTTAGGTAAGGGATATTCCGATGTTTTAGTTGATGGTAAGCGACATAAACTTCGTGAACGTATTGAACTTACAAAAACTAAACGACACAGTATCTCTGTACTTGTTGATTCAATTAATATTTTTGATTTTGAAGCTAAGACAAAAGATGTTATGGAGCGTCTTTCAGAGGCTTTAGAAAAATCACTTCAAGAAGCGGAAGGTTTGGTTGAGATTGGTTGGCGTGACATGTCAAAGCAAAAAACTGAGGAAGATGAACGGTTCCTTATGTCTTCAAAGTTTTCATGTCCAAAAGATGGATATTCATATCCTGAAATTGAACCGAGACTTTTTTCATTTAATTCACCATACGGAGCGTGTCCTGACTGTAATGGTCTAGGTACTAAATATTTTTTTGGGAAAGAAGTTTGTCCTGTTTGTAATGGCGCCCGTTTAAGACCAGAAGCCCTTCATGTGTTTGTTGGTAATAAAAATATTGTCGATCTTGTTGCGCTATCTATCGAACATTCTGATGAGTTTTTTAAAAATCTCGAATTAACCTCAAGAGAAAAGGAAATTTCAAAAGTGATTGTAAAAGAAATTGTTTCTCGATTGGAATTCATGAAGAATGTTGGTATCGAATACTTATCTTTAAATAGACGAGCTCATACACTTTCTGGTGGAGAAGCTCAGCGTATCAGGCTTGCTAGTCAGTTGGGCTCTGGGCTCGTTGGAGCGCTCTATGTACTTGATGAGCCGACTATAGGACTCCACTCAAGGGATAATGACCGACTTATTAAAACCCTTCTCAATCTTCGAGATTTGGGAAATACAATCATTGTTGTTGAACATGATGAAGATACTATATTCGCTTCAGATTTTCTTGTTGATATTGGTCCTGGGGCTGGAATTCACGGAGGTAATATTGTTGTTTCTGGATGGCTTGAAGATCTTTTGACCGCAAAGAAAAATACTTCCGAATCAGTAACGCTTGATTATTTACGAGGTGATAAGAAGATTGCAATTCCTGAAAAAAGACGAGGCTCTGACAAGGGAGATATTAAAATTGCCGGTGGAAAAATATTTAATATTAAAAATTTAAATATTTCAATTCCTCTTGGAAAATTTATTGCGGTGACAGGTGTTTCTGGTTCAGGAAAATCTTCATTTGTATATGAGATTCTACATAAAAATCTTCAGGCTCGGTTTGATAGAAAATATCGCTCTGCAGAAGTGTTTAACTGTACATCTTTTACAGGTACAGAATATCTTGGTCGTTCGATTTTGATTGATCAGTCTCCAATTGGTAGAACTCCCCGCTCGAATCCTGCAACATATACAGGGGCTTTTACATTTATCCGTGAGTTATTTGCTGAGACATCCGAAGCTCGAGCGCGTGGTTGGAGAGCTAATAGATTTTCTTTTAACGTAAAAGGTGGGCGATGTGAGACTTGTCAGGGTAATGGAACAATTGCAGTTGAAATGCATTTTTTGCCAACTGTGTATGTTCCGTGTGATCTCTGTCAGGGTAAACGCTTCACCAAAGAAACACTTGAAGTAACCTATAAAAATAAAAACATATACGAGGTATTGAAAATGACAGTTGAGGAAGCTCTTGTTTTCTTTGAAGATATTCCAGCCATTTACGATAGATTTAAAACTCTTTCTGAAGTAGGGCTCGATTATTTACAACTTGGTCAGTCGGCAACAACACTTTCTGGTGGAGAAGCCCAGCGTGTTAAGGTTTCTTCAGAACTGTATCGTCCTCATATTCAAAAAACTATTTATCTTTTAGATGAGCCTACAATAGGACTTCATTATGAAGATGTAAAAAAACTTATTGAAATACTTCAAAAACTTGTTGATAAGGGAAATACCGTACTCGTTATTGAACATAATATGGATATTATAAAATCTACAGATTACGTTGTAGATATTGGTCCTCATGGTGGTGAAGGTGGAGGTAAGGTTGTTGCAAAAGGTACTCCAGAGCAGGTTGCGAACACAAAGGGTTCGTATACAGGTGAGTATTTGAAAAGAGTTTTGAAGGAGAGATAAAATTTACTATAATTACAATAAAGTTTTGCTTCGTCCTAGCCTTACTGCAATAGATGAGTTATTAGGCGATGCAACAAGGAAAACTTTGTTGCAGGAGTATTGGCTCCGCCGATTCTTTTTGTACTTGCGGATCAAACCCCGAAGCTCTGCTTCGAGGTATTCTTCGCAATCGCAATAAAACCCAGTACTTACTTACTTGCTCTACGAGAGTAAGTAAGTACTGGGTTGGTGTGTGTTTATAGTCCATCTTCATCTTCAGGCAATTTTTTACCTCTCTTCTGTATTTCATTTTCTGCCTCGCAAATGAAACGTCCCGCCTGCCTCAGGTCACTAATTTCAGAAATTTTCCATTGAAGTGTACTACAAATAAATGAGATTTTTTGTAGCGCTGCTTGAGTCAGGGTTCCTTTGTGGTCACTCAAAAAAAACTTTCCGTTTTCCTGTAATAAACGCTTCATACTCTCTAAAACAGCTTCCGCTTCCATAAGTTCCCACATTACTTTCTTCGGATTCGGATTTATAAGTTCTTCTATTTTTGAACGCACTCCGTCCATGGAAAAGCTCCCTTGAAAAATTGCAAAAAGTAAATGTACGCCGTATTAAATACTATCACTAAGGAGAAAATCTTAAAAGATACATAAAAAAACCGAGCACGAGCTCGGTTTTGAATTTCATTCTGGACTTAACAGAACTTTCTAAGCTGCTAATTCAAGTATTCTTTCTCTTGCGCGTTCCAAGACATGGGAAGGATCCTGTTGAAGGGTATCAAGAGCCGTTTTCATATCAACTGAATGTCCACATAGCATACTTAATCTGAGTATGAGACCTCTGCCTTCTTTAGAGACCCTCTTCGTCCCAGCCGCATCTTTTTCGTAGATTGTTCCGTCATTTATGACAGATTCAAGTTTTTCTGTGAGCTGTCCGATTACTCGACATTCTACTGTTGACTTAGTTTTCCGACTAAATAAGAACATAATAAACACTCCTAAAAGGGGTTGCGTTGATCTGTATAACAAAATATAATACTCAGCACCTTATGTCAATAGACCTTAAAGAAACAATTTCAAAGCTTCCAGATGAACCAGGTGTATATTTGTTTAAAGATAATTCTGGAAAAATCTTATATATAGGCAAAGCAACCTCACTTCGTGATCGAGTGAGAAGTTATTTCGTGTCTGACATTCAGTTTGTTCGAAGTCCACTCATTGCAAAAATGGTTTTGGAGGCAGAAGATATTGCATTTCAAAAAACAGATTCAGTCCTCGAGGCGCTTATTCTTGAAGCGAGTCTTATTAAAAAACATCAGCCACTTTATAATACAAAAGAAAAAGACAATAAGAGTTTTAACTATGTAGTTATTACAAAAGAGGATTTTCCGAGAATACTTATGATTCGTGGTAGAGATCTTGATTCTAAGTTAAAAGCTAAAAGCCTGCCTACCGGACAGGTAGGCTTAAAGTTCAAGGTTATCTACGGACCTTTTCCTCATGGACGAGAGCTTGTTGAAGCACTTAGAATTGTTCGCAAGATTTTCCCATTTCATGATGAAAAATCAAAAAGTTCTAGCGGAGAACGTTTTTATAGACAGCTTGGTTTATCACCAGAAAGTAGTGATGAAGATGCGAAAAAAGAATACGCCAAAACTATTCGAAATTTAAAACTTTTCTTTGAGGGCAAGAAAAAGACTCTAAAACGTGAACTTGTGAAAGATATGAAAGAATCTGCTCATAAACAAGAATTTGAAAAAGCTCAAGAAATAAAAAGAAAAATATTTGCACTCGATCACATTCAAGATGTCGCCCTTATAAAAGAAAACAAGGTTACTTCAGGTATCACTATTCGTATAGAAGCCTATGACATTGCACATATGGCTCAAAAAGATGTAGTAGGGGTTATGGTTGTGATTGAAGACGGTGAAGCTAAAAAAACTGACTATCGAAAATTTAATATTAAGGAAGCGGGAAGTGGGGATGTTCCCGCACTCAAAGAAATTTTGGAAAGAAGGCTTGCTCATTCAGAATGGCCACTACCTAAAGTTTTTGTGGTTGATGGAGGTAAGGCGCAAAAAAATGCTTTTGAAAAAATTCTAAATACCTATGGCATCAAAATTCCAGTAGTTGCAACAGTTAAGAATGATCAACATAAGGTGAGGGAGCTTTTAGGAGATTCAAAAATAGTTTCTTCATTAGAGAAAGAGATAGTGTTTGCAAATAGTGAGGCTCATCGTTTTGCTATTGCTTTCCATAGGAAGAAAAGGGAAGTACTTAAATAATCCCCGTTTAGCCATTACAGAGAAATAAGAGGAGTGTATACTAGAGATAATGTTTGCACACAAAATACACGTCGGGGTTTTACGAGGGGGGCCATCAAGTGAATTTGAGGTCTCTCTTAAAACTGGAGCAAGTGTTTTGAAACATCTTCCTGAAAAATACCAAGCTCACGATATTTTTATTGATAAACAAGGAGTGTGGCACATTCATGGTGTTCCCCGAAGTCCGGATCGAATTCTAAGAAAACTCGATGTTGTGTTTAATGCACTTCACGGTGAGTTTGGTGAAGACGGTGGGGTTCAAAAGATTCTTGAACATTTTAATATCCCCTTTACTGGTTCAAAGGCTTTTAGTTCAGCTCTTGCTATGAATAAAGTTACTGCAAAAAAAATATTCCAAAAAGCAGGTTTACAAACTCCTCGATTTCAGGTTCTTCTAAAGGAAGGTCAGACCAAAGAAAAATTATTTGATATATATAATACACTTTCATATAAAGTAATTGTAAAACCAATAAGTAAAGGTTCATCTGTTGGAGTATCTTTAGTTCATGATTTCTCTTCTTTTGCTCGAGCTCTTGATGAAGTTTTTATTTCAGATGAATCTGCTTTAGTTGAAGAATATATAACAGGACGTGAGTCAACCTGTGGTGTTGTTGAAGCTTTTCGTAATATGAGTGTGTACCCGTTGTTGCCGATAGAAATAGTTAAACCTGGTCACAAAGATTTTTTTGATTACGAAGCAAAGTACGGTGGAGAAACTCAAGAGATTTGTCCTGCTCCGTTTCCATTAGAGATTAAAAAAGAAATTCAACATATGGCAATGCGAGCCCATGAAGCACTGGGTTTAAAGCATTATTCTCGATCTGATTTCATCTGGAATAAAGAGAAGGGTATTTTTATACTTGAGACAAA
>Ga0163149_10001782_pt1 | contig 27122 bp, 25 predicted proteins | sample OliLakLV19MP5G1_FD_148604 | JGI IMG/M metagenome (GOLD analysis project Ga0163149, IMG submission 148604) | Freshwater microbial mat bacterial communities from Lake Vanda, McMurdo Dry Valleys, Antarctica - Oligotrophic Lake LV.19.MP5.G1 | ecosystem: Environmental > Aquatic > Freshwater > Lake >... | reverse complement strand
GTCGAGTGCATAACTCAATGAATAACAAACAATTATCCACCTATTCGAATTTGCTCCCCTTTAGGGCAGTGTCGTTGAGGGGTTGGGGGTGTAACCAGCAGTTGACGCAGATTTTTGAACACTCCCGAAAATTGCTTTGCTACCTTTGCCTGCCAATTTTCCACACAATCCACCAATCCACCAGTCCACCAGTCACCAATCCACCAGTCACCATTATGGGCATACACCAAAAGACAAAGTCGCTCAGTTCCAGGCACAGCGCATTGGCAGATACTTTTTTTCAACTCAAAGTGCTGAACAGCAAGGAGTTGTCCGACATGCATTTTCCGCTTTTTTCCGAAAAAATTAAGGAAGCGGGATTCTTGGATGGAGTGCTCAAACCGACGAGCATCGAAATTTTCCAAGTCAATATCGGCAAACTCTGCAACCAGACTTGTGCTCATTGCCATGTAGACGCAGGTCCTGATAAAAAGGAAGAGAACATGGGGCGTGAAGGCTTGGAAAAATGCCTTGAAATCCTTGCTGCGCACGATATTATGACGGTGGACATCACCGGTGGCGCACCCGAAATGAATCCGCATTTTCGCTGGTTTGTAACGGAATGTCGCAAATTGGGCAAAAAAGTGATGGACCGCTGCAACCTGACCATCATCGTATCCAACAAAAAATACCATGACCTGCCTGAGTTTTTTGCGGAATATCAGGTGGAAGTGGTGTCGTCGCTGCCGCATTATTCGGCCCATCGAACGGATGCGCAGCGCGGCGACGGGGTTTTTGAAGACAGCATCAAAGCGCTGCAAATGCTCAATGCAGTGGGGTATGGGAAGGAAGATTCGGGTTTGAAATTGGATCTCGTGTACAATCCTACGGGGACTTTTTTGCCCGGGAACCAAGCGTCGCTGGAGGCAGAATTCAAACGTCAACTCAAACGCAAGTTCGACATTGATTTCAATTCGCTTTATGCCATCACGAATATGCCCATCAGTCGGTTTCTTGATTATATGCTCGAAAACGGCCAGTATGAGACCTATATGCAGACTTTGCTCGACGCTTTCAACCCTTCAGCGGTGGCGGGCGTGATGTGTCGGAATACCATTTCCGTTGGCTGGGATGGCTATCTGTACGACTGCGATTTCAACCAAATGCTTGATCTTAAGGTGGCTGGAACACGCACCCATATCAAAGACTTCGATTTGGCTGCACTTGAAAACCGCGATATTGTGCTCAACCAGCATTGCTATGGCTGCACGGCGGGCGCGGGGTCTAGTTGCGGGGGACAGGTTACGTAAGGTGTGAAATTTGGATATTTGGATATTGGCAGGATATGTCTAAAAATCGCTTTGTGGCTTCCAACCCAAAGGCGATTTTTGCGTTGTATGCCCTACCTTCGCCGCTTTATCTGCCGTAGCCTTGGCGAAGGAAGGCTAAATTCTCCTTTCATGGCCGTTTAGTGTTTTCAAGAACCTCAAGGCAATTTGACAAACCAGCCAGCATTTATGTCACAAATACTTGAAACCCAAGATATCCGCGCCCTTGGCAGTAACCTCGAACTGCTCGCCAGCCAAGTAGTGGAGGGCTTTATCGTGGGACTTCACCGCAGCCCATTCCACGGTTTTTCGGTCGAATTCGCGGAACACCGGCTTTACAACGCTGGCGACAGCACGCGCAATTTGGATTGGAAGGTGTACGGCCGCACCGACAAACTTTTTTCCAAACGGTATGAGGAAGAAACGAACCTGCGCTGTCATATCGTGGTGGATGCTTCCTCCACCATGTATTACCCCTGGGACGAGAAAGACCCCGAAAAATACAAGTACAGCAACAAGTTTTGCTTTGCCGCCCAATCGGCTGCGGTACTGATGAATGCGCTCAAACGCCAGCGCGATGCGTTCGGGCTGACGCTTTTCGACGACGAACTGCGCTTCAGCACCGGGGCGAAGTCCAGCACGGTCCATTACCGTCTACTGCTTTCCAAACTTATCGAACGCATTGAAAATCCGCAACTCAACAAGCCTACCGACCTCGCTTCCAGTCTGCACCAAGTGGCCGAAGCTTTCCATCGTCGCTCTCTTGTGGTTGTTTTTACCGACGTGATGGAGAACCCGGAAAAATCAGAGGAAGTTTTTGCTGCATTGCAACACTTGCGACATGCCAAACACGAGGTCATCTTGTTCCACGTCACCGACAAAAGCAAAGAGTTGGATTTTGAGTTCGAGAACCGTCCCTACGTTTTCATTGACATGGAAAATGGCGAGGAAGTGCGCCTTCAACCCAATCAGGTGAAGGAATATTACACCAAACAAGTGGGCGTGTTTACCGAGCAGTTGCGGATGAAGTGCCTGCAATTTAAGATTGACTTTGTGGAGGCTGATATCAATCAAGGGTTTTTGCCAATCCTGCAGACCTGGATGGCAAAGCGGGCAAGGATGCATTAACTTTGCAGTAAAATTATTCAGACTCATGAGCACAGCAACGCGCATACAAAATGAAGTCACCACATTACCTAGCGACTTGCAAAGCAAGGTTTTGGCTTATGTAGAATGGCTAAAGTACCGCGACTTGGTTCAAAAAGCCGCTCAAATGGCGACTGAATTGGGTGGTATCCAAGTTTTCACAGAGGAAGATAACTACCGCTTGTTTGAGCAAAGTACCAAAAGTGAATCGCAAGAAGAATTGGCTGAAAAAGCCGCCATTGTAGAGCGTGTTAGTGCAACTTTGAACAGATGCGACTAGGGGTAGAGGGTGTCTCCAATCAAAGTTTGAAAACCCAAGCAAAGCAATGGCGAAAACAGTAGTCTGGGATACCGAGACATCTGACGATTTTCACTCGCTTTATGCTTTTCATTCTGAAAAATCAGAGAATTAAGCTGACGTGCTTTTGGATGCTATTTTTGACCGTGTGGAACTGATAGAGCAATTCCCTTTACTTGGAAAAGTAGTCGCAGAAATCGGCCTCCCATCCATCCTAGAGCTGGTGGTGGAAAAATACCGCATCATTTATTTTGTTTCCCAATCTCCTGAAATCAGGATTCTGGCGGTTCGGCACAGTGCTAAACCGTTGAACCCGCCTCTGATTTCCTAATCCGCCCCATAGAATCATTCAAATCTCCGAATACACAAATTAACCAGCCTAACCATTTCATTATCAATATGCAAGAAGTATTCATAATCTCCGCCGTTCGCACACCCATTGGCAGTTTTGGCGGAGTTTTGGCGGGCGTGTCCGCTACCCAACTCGGTGCAACAGCCATTCGTGGCGCGCTCGAAAAAGCAGGCGTTGCCGCCGATCAAGTGAACGAAGTGCTGATGGGCAATGTCGTGAGTGCCAACCTCGGTCAAGCCCCTGCACGTCAGGCAGCGCGTTTTGCGGGCATCCCCGATTCTGTGCCTTGCACTACGGTCAATAAGGTCTGCGCTTCCGGCATGAAGTGCATCACCCTTGGGGCGCAAAGCATCATGCTGGGCCTGAATGACATCGTGGTGGCGGGCGGCATGGAAAATATGTCGCAGATACCCTACTACCTCCCCAATGCCCGCTGGGGCTACAAATACGGCAACGGCGAACTCGTGGATGGCCTCGCCAAAGACGGGCTAACCGATGTGTACAACCAAAAAGCCATGGGCGTGTGTGCCGATGCTACTGCGGTTAAATACGCCATCAGCCGCGAAGCACAGGATGCTTTTGCCATTGATTCCTACAAACGCTCCGCTGCTGCCACGGAGGCGGGTCTTTTCAAATCTGAAATCGTTCCCGTTAGCATTGCGCAGAAAAAAGGCGATCCGATTCAAATCATTGAAGATGAGGAGTTTAAAAAGGTGATGTTCGACAAAATTCCTGGTTTGCGTCCCGCCTTCACGCCTGAAGGAACCGTTACGGCCGCCAATGCCAGCACGATCAATGACGGTGCAGCCGCGCTCATTTTGGCCAGTGCAGATGCGGTAAAACGTCTCGGACTAAAACCCATTGCCAAGATTCGCGGTTTTGCCGATGCAGAGCAAGCGCCAGAATGGTTCACCACTTCACCGACCATCGCCGCACCAAAAGCCCTGAAAATGGCGGGTGTTTCGAAAAACGATATTGACTTTTTTGAAGTGAACGAAGCCTTCGCGGTGGTCACTATGGCATTTGAACAAGTGATGGACATCCGTCACGACCAGACCAATGTGTTTGGCGGTGCGGTATCGCTTGGACACCCCCTGGGAGCATCCGGCGCGCGTATCGTAACCACCTTGAATAATGTGCTGCAACAGAAAAATGGCACCCTTGGCCTGGCAGCGATTTGCAACGGGGGAGGGGGGGCTACGGCATTGGTCATCGAGAAATTGTAAGAATGTACTCATTCTCAATGAAAAAGGTATGTTTTCCAATATTTCCCTGCTGCTGACTTTTGGTGCTTACCTCGCGCTTGTTCAGTTCAGCAAGACAAAGCCGCCCAGCGGTGATTACGCCGTGGGACATGCTTGGGTACTGCTCTTGATAGGCTTTGCGCTCTTTGTGACGAGCCTTTTGGCCACTGTCGCCATCAATTTGAAGGGCGGTTTTGCCTGGGTACCTGGCCAAGGTCTGAGCCGTAAACTGCTCCTTGCCATAGGCTGGCTGGCTTTTTGTGCTTCCACGCTGATCTGTGCTAATTTGCCTTGGAAATCTTCACCATCGGCCACCCGCTGGGTGCATCCGGCGCGCATATCGTGACCACGCTGAACAACGTATTGCAGCAGAAAAACGGCAAATTGGGACTCGCAGCGATTTGTAATGGAGGAAGGGGAGAAACAGCGATAGTGATAGAGAAGATTCAATACTTCACCACCCCCACCGTCAAATTGCTCTCCGGCGTAGCCAAACGAACATAATAAGTGCCATTGGGCAAGTGACTCAAATCAAGCGGTAAGGCTTGTGGGCCAACAAAAAGCCAATCGTTGTCCAGCAGCGTTGCGACCAATCGTCCACTGGAATCAAAAACATCCACCGAAGCGCGGGCTTCCTGGAACATCCAGAACTCAAATACCGCCCGCCCCGCAATGGCAGGGTTTGGGACGATTTTGGGCGACTTCGGGTAGTCGTTTGTGATGAACGTTTCTGTCAGGAAAACGGGGCTTCCCGTAAGTTTCAATTGCTTGGCATTCATCAGGTAATGCGCCCCCGACTGGCTGTGGTGCCAAGGCTTGGCATCCATGTATTTCAGCGTGAATTCTGGTGGGAAAGCGTACTCAGCCTCGGCGGTTTCGTCGCGGTCATAAGTGGTAACTGCCCAAAGCACATAGGTGTACTGACCTTGTTCATTGCGGAATGCTGCACCACGAACGTTGGAGGGCAATTTCAACTCCGCTGTTCTTGAAGGGTCAAATCTGGCGTTATGGAGGAGAAAAGCAGTAGTTCTCATGGCCCATGCGATGGCGTTCGGTTGGGCTTTGCCGCTTTGAACCTGATCGAGATTTTTGAACAAACCCATAAAGGCGAACTCGTTTTCAGCCTTGTTTTCCGTTTTTTCATCGGCGATGGAGTAGACGTGCATTTGCGCCATGTCGTGCATTTGCGCTGTTACGAGTGTTTTGATCAAAAAATTGACCTGTGCGGCTTCCGAACCGATATAGTCGCCAAAGGTCCGCCGGGGAATGTTGTATTCCGAGCACACCCAAATTTTTTCCGGATAGATGCTGTTGTTATAGCCGTATTTGTCAAGCACGGTTTTGAACTTGTTTTTTTGAGCCCATACGCCCTCTACTGCCGCATCGGAATGCCGGAAATTGCGGAAATCCCCTGTAGTTTCGTCCCACTCCCGCAACGAATTGTCGAAATGTGGGTAGGCATGGAAGCTCATGCAATCGAAATACGCTCCTCCTTTAAGCGGGTATTTGTCGGGGTCTTCTTTGCCCTCGAAAGGCTCGTCGGTATAACGACAAATCACATCCAGAAAACTCGGCCAGCCCAAGCCTCCAACAGCTACAAGGGCATCATGATCTACGCTTTTGATGATTTCGTAACTAATGCGGAGTGTGCGGATATAAAAGAATGGAGGTGATTTCAACTTTGTTTCGCAGGGTTGTGGCACATTTTCCCACCAGTTTCCGGGTTGACCGGGCTGGAGCCATCCATTGTTGCTGCCGAAATCCGGCTCGTTCCACACCTCATACGTTTTAATCAGTCCTTTGTAAGTCGTTGCTATTTTCCAAACATAAAGGGCGTATGGATTTGCGTCGTTCACGGGCGTTCCGTTTTCGCCATTGTCCCAAATTGGTTTGTAAAGATTATCAAACATTTCGCTGCGTTCGTTGGGGCAATAAAAGGCCGGGTCGCGGGCGGTTTCAGCCGGGAAACCTATGATAGCCATCACGTTGCGCAAACCAATGCTGTCGTAATACTGGAAATGTTCCTTGCGGCTATCGTAGCCCCAGGTGTCCAAAAAATGATGAAACAGGCCTGGGCGGATACTCGTCGCACCGTATGCTTGCGCAAGAGCGGCCAATGCTTTGTCACCATAGTTGGGTGGAAAATAACCCATGTTCGACCCATAGTCAAAGGTTCCGGGCATGGGCGGCACGATGTCGTTGGCAGTGAAACTGGGTTGGGAGCAGGCGGGTAGGGAAAAAATTAGAAGCAGCGTCAAATTTGCCAGCCATAGTTTCAACGGAAACTGGGGAGTATAAACCTGTGAGGTTTTAAAAATCTCACAGGTTTCAGAAACCAGGCAACAGGCCTTAACAACTATTGGCAAAGTCTTTGTCTTACAAGCCATTGTTCACGGGAGGTTTGCGCCAAATGTCAGGCTTTTGGTCGAGTTTTTACAATTTTTCCTACCTTGGGGCAGCGAACCACCACGACAATTGTTCTTGCGACCGATTATATCGCCCAACCATCCCGCTCATGCGCCTTGTCACGCTTGGATTATTCCTTATTTTTATTTCAACCAGCTTTCGCGCCAGCTCCAGCGAAGTAGACAGTATTCGCGCTATCGTTACGCCCGTACAGTGCTTTGGGTTGCGTAATGGTGTGATTCATGTGGACACTGTGTACGGTGGCGAAAAGCCGTTTTTTTATTCCCTCGACGGACAAACATTCACTACCAACCCGTCTTTCGAACGGCTCTGGGCGGGCGAATACATGCTCTATGTCCGCGATGCTTCAGGTGGGACAAAAAGCTGGCCCTACCTGGTCAAAGAACCTGCTGAATTGGAGGTAAAACTTGTTGTCAGCGCGACCACCGTCGTGGCTGGAGAATCGCTAAATATTCGCGCATTAGCAAGCGTCGAGACCGAATTTCTGCAACAAATCGAATGGAGGCCTCCAGCGCTATTTCCTCAACAGGACACGCTCCGACATACCGTAAGTATCTCTGAATCAACACAATTTGCCATCATAGTACACGACAAATACGGCTGCGCGGCGCGAGATGAACTAACTGTGGAGGTGGAAAAAACGAACATTTATTTCCCCAACGTCATCAAGCCAGGAAGTGCGGCAGATGCTAATTTTACGGTTTTTGCTGGAGAAGGGGTGCGACGTGTGGTTTCGCTCCAAGTTTATAGTCGGGGTGGTTCACTCGTGTTTGAACGGCTTGATTTTCAGCCGAACGCCCCGCTGCTTGGCTGGGGCGGTCGTTGGGATGGCAAATCGGCACAAACAGGTGTGTACCCTTATTTGGCTGTTGTAGAGTTTTGGGATGGGAAACAAAAGCGGTATGAAGGATCTGTCACTGTGGTTTATTGAGGGTTCTTCGGGCGGTTAATTTTCAAACCGCAGGTTTTCAAAACCTACGAAGTTTGTTATGCCGAGAACGAAGTTCCACAGCCACAAGTACTTTTGGCATTGGGGTTCTCAAACGTGAACCCGCGATTGTCCAGACCATTGTGAAAATCCACTTCCATGCCGAGCAGATAGATTGCGTGTGCTTTGTTCATTGCTACGCGAATACCGCTGATTTCAAAAGTATCATCGGTTTCGTTTGCCTTGTCAAATCCCAGCACATAAGAAAAACCTGAGCAGCCGCCGCCTTTCACGCCCAAGCGGAGAAAGTAATCGGCAGGGATATTCTCTTGATTGCGAATGAGATTGAGTTGTTCCACCGCGCCTTCGGTAAGGCTGACGGGTGCCATCGTGTCGGTATTTTCGAGCATCGTTTCCATGAATAGTGTACCGTTTGTTTGAGCAGCAAAATTACAAAGACAAACAGGAAATTGCAGAGATTGTTCGTGTCTGATTCCCGTTATTATGCAAAAAGTTCGTTTACAGTAACTTGTAGGTCGTCCAGTATGGGAGAGGCGGAGCATACATCGTTTTCAAAACAGATTGTGACATCGCGAACGGAGCGTCACACTTCTACCTTTTGGATTTGCGGGAAAATGCCCCACATTACCTGCACCCCATCTGCAAAGTGTTCTTTTAACTTTTTCTCCACTTCGTTTATCTGGTCGTTTTTGGAAATCACTTCCGCCACAAAAGCGCACACACTTGGGTCGCCATTTCGGAAGGCTTTCATTTGTTCCCCAGAGAGGTAAGCAATGTCGACAAGGCGGGTGCGCTCGGCTTTTGGGAGGAACATATCTACTTCACAAATCATCCCGCCCATTGTAGTATAAGCAGTTGTTCTGGCAAAGAGGCGCATCAGTTTTTGGAGGATTTCGAATTGGTTTCTGTTCATGGTTCTTGGTTTTTTTTCAACGATGCCTTTGTTCCATTCATACTTGAATGGGTCTTCGCGGTTGGTGTGGCGGAGGAGGAATTGCTCCAAGGACATGAGCCGTTTGGCCTTTGGTTGGGAAGCCTTTGTAGCGGTTTTTTGACCAGAATCTTTTTTGGGCAGCGCGGTTGCGGTTTGCATGGCAGCAGTGATTTTTGTGCAAATTTAACGGGAAAAAGTATAACAAGCAATAATTCAAAAAGCTCTTGAATTGGATACACAACTAATCAAAGAGGAGATTATCTTTGCCGCCTTTTTTACCGCCGAAGCCTTGGCGAAGGCGGTTTATTGACCAATGGTAAGGTGGAACACGGATGACACGGATGGGACACGGATTTGCACAGGTTTCTGGGAGATTGCACAAAAAATCTGTGCAAATCCGTGTCCCATCCGTGTCATCCGTGTTCTACCTTACCAGTTATGACCAATTTTTACCACATTGACCACATTCCCCTATGGAGTTTTTTCTCGACATCTTAAAGCTCACTATTCCAGCCATCATAGTTGGTGCCACAGCTTATATGCTGCTGAAATCCCTTTTGGACGAGCGCCAGCGCATGGACCGTGCCTTATTTCGCAATGACGCGCAAAAAATCACGCTTCCGCTTCGCCTATCAGCTTATGAACGCCTCATGTTGCTCTGCGATCGTGCTGACATAGCAAACACCATGCTCCGGGTACGGATGCCTAATATGAAAGTACGCGAATTGCGCGGCGTGTTGTTGATGGCCATTAACCAGGAATTTGAACACAACGTTTCGCAGCAATTGTATGTGTCCGATACCCTTTGGCAAATCATCCGCATGGCAAAGAACAACACGCTGGCTTTGGTCACTATTACAGGCACCGAACTCGACCCGGATGCCCCCGCCGAAGCACTCGCCAATGCCCTGCTCCAAGCCCTCGATGAGCAAAACATAACGCCTTTGCAAACGGCCATTCTTGCAGTGCGCACCGAGGCTGGTCAGTTGTTTTAACAACCCATTGAAAATGATAGCTTTGGGTTTTTTCGTGATCAAATAACAATACTTACACAAGGTTTTTCAAAAGTATTCCAAACGTCTTTGCCTTAAATCTATGCAATGAATGAAGGAATATTTTTTATGAACAATTTGTTTTTTTATGCGCATTGTTTTTTCTTTTGTGCTGAATTTCAACCCTTTTGTAAAATTGATTAACCCTAAAAATTTGTTTCAAAGATAAATTCTGCTCAACAGCAGATGTTTTGGGAAAAATTATGTAAGTCGCTTTCTGAGCGTTTATTGTTTGGGAAATTATAGTTGTTGTGATATTAATTTTGAAAAAGTGCCTAAATAAAGATTTCGCCCCAAGTATTTTTTTGACTTGGGGGAATTGCTTTTTTGCAAAGTGTTCGTTTTCAAGTTGTTTTGAAAATGCAAAAAAAATTCTCGAAAAAAGTTAAATTTTATTTGTGCAGGTCGTGAGTTTGCCCAATCTTTGTCGCCCTACTCGACTGAACAGCTTCACCAAGACGAATTTCTTAACGGGTCCTTCCTAAAACCCAAATGTGCCCATCTGGTATGACAAGAGACAGCCGGATGGTATGGGACGATTGTCTGCGTACCATCAAAAAAAGCGTAAGCCCACAGAGTTTCAAAACGTGGTTTGAACCTATAAAACCCGTGCAACTTGACACCGAGGTGCTTACTATCCAAGTGCCCAACAAATTCTTTTTCGAGTGGCTCGAAGAACACTACGTGCAGCTCCTGAAAAAGAGCATTCGCCAGGAACTTGGCGAGCGTGGTCGCTTGGTGTACCACATCCCTGAAAGCGGGACACAGTCCAACGGTCATAGCAGCAACAGCGGCAAATTGGACACCCGGCCTTCTGCCGATAAAGACAGCGAGCCGGTACCTGGCTCTTTCGATGCGGAGATGATCAAAAACCCGTTCATCATCCCAGGCATCAAGCGGATAAAAGTTGACCCGCAACTCAACCCAAACTACACCTTCGAGAATTTTATCGAAGGTGATTGCAACCGCTTGGCACGCAACGCCGGACTTGCCATTGCAAAAAAGCCGGGGGGCACGGCCTTCAACCCGCTGTTCATTTTTGGCGACGTTGGTTTGGGCAAAACCCACCTGGCACAAGCCATTGGCAACGATGTAGTGAGCAAAATTGAGTCGAAAGCCGTGCTCTACGTTTCGGCAGAGAAATTCACCAACCAGATCATTCAGGCGATTAAGAACAACTCGGTCAACGATTTCGTCAATTTCTACCAAATGATTGACGTGCTGATTATTGACGATATCCAGTTTCTTTCTGGAAAACAAAAGACGCAAGAGATTTTCTTCCATATTTTCAACCAGTTGCACCAAAACGGCAAGCAGATCATCCTCACATCCGATCGCCCCCCCAAGGACTTGGAAGGCATGGAAGAGCGGCTCATCTCCCGCTTCAAATGGGGCCTAAGTGCCGATTTACAGGCTCCCGATTTGGAGACGCGCATGGCGATTCTGGAAACCAAAATGGAAGAAGAAGGCGTGGACATCCCCAGCGACGTGCTGGAGTTCATCTGCTACAACATCAAAAACAACATCCGTGAACTGGAAGGCGTGATGGTATCGCTGCTTGCGCAAAGCACGCTCATCCGCCGCGATGTGGACATGGATTTGGCCAAAGAGGTGATCCGTAATTTTGTGACCACCATCAACAAGGAAATCACGGTCGAATTCATCCAGCAACTTGTGGCCGAACATTTCAGTGTTCCGGTAGAAAAACTCCAACATGAAACGCGCAAACGCAACATCGTGATCGCCCGGCAACTCTCCATGTACCTCGCCAAGAAGTTGACGAACAAGTCATTGAAATCTATCGGCGAGCAATTCGGCGGCCGCGATCACAGCACCGTGATCTATTCCTGCAAAGCGGTGCAGGACATGATGGACACGGACATTGTGTTCAAAGACACAGTGGAAGAGGTGGAAAAGAAATTGAAGATGAGCTTGAATATGTGAGGAGTTGGAGCATAAATCCACCCCTACCAATTTCGCCTCAAATCCCCGCCCATCCCCCGATGGTGCGGGGATTTTTGCTTCCCATTTGCAAAATCCCTGATTTCCCCTAAACCCCCATAATCATACAAGCAAGCCTTCATTAAACCTTCTGCCTTTCGTCCCCTCAAACTGCTAAAATCTGTATCAAACAAGTATTTCCTATGAAAAACGTATCCATCTCCGCCTTGCTGGCGATGTTGTTTTTGACCCAAAACATTTCAGGGCAAAACCTCCCAAATTCCATGTATCTTGCTGAAAATGAACACACGCTTTATACGAATGGGCGGGTTTCAACAGGGTTTTATGACGAAAGCACCTTGCGCGACATATATCTTTGGTTTTCACAGCCCGATTATTTTCAACAGTTGAAAAACAACTACCAAAGCGGCACCGATTTGCCAGCAACCATGGTTGTGGGGGGCGACACCTTCCCCAACGTCGGAGTTCGTTTCAAAGGCCAAACCTCTTATTCGCAAACACAGAACTCTGACAAAAAATCCTTCAACATTACCATGGATTATGCCGTGGAAGGACAAAATTTTGAAGGGTATTCCACGCTGAACCTGAACAACTGTTTTCAAGATGCCTCTTTTATGCGCGAGGTGTCGTACCTCCACCAAATCAGGCGGCATATCCCGGCAGCACAAGCAAATTTTGTGCGGCTTTTTATCAATGGAGTGAGTTGGGGCATTTACCCCAGCGTGCAACAAATCAATGGAGATTTCCTGAACGAATGGTTCTTTAGCAACGACGGCACACGGTGGCGCGCAGATCGTCCCGCTGGAAGCGGCGGCGGCCCCATGTGGGGAGACGGTACCGCTGGACTTAATTTTCTTGGAACTGATACTGCATTGTACCAGGTGCATTACACCCTAAAAAAAGCCAATAAACCCACGCCTTGGGACGACCTTGTGAACGTATGTGAAGTCTTGAACACCACCCCGCTATCCAATCTTGAAACAGAAATTGCAGAGGTATTGGACCTTGACCGCACCCTATGGTTTCTAGCATCCGAAATCGCTTTTTCCGATGACGACAGTTACGTTTTTAAAGGCAGGATGGATTATTACCTTTATTGGGATCCTGAAACACAACGCATGACCCCGCTCGAATGTGATGGCAACTCCGTGATGAAAAGCAATGCCGTAAACTGGGGTGTTTTCTATAATGAAACAAAGGTGAATTACCCCCTGCTCAACCGGCTTTTGGCCGTGCCGAGCATCCGCCAACGCTACCTTGCCCACTTCCGTACCCTCGTGGCCGACGAGATGAACACTACCGAATTCAATGCGCTTGTTGACCAATATGATGCACTGATAAACGCTGGCGTACAAGCAGATACCAAAAAACTGTACTCCTACAGCAATTATGGTACTGAAAAAACAGCGATAAAAAATTTCGTTCTCAACCACCGCAACACACTTCTGAACAATGTGGAAATGAATGTTGCCGCTCCCCTCATCAGCAATGCAAACATGACAAGCTCAAATGGGGCATGGACTGACCCTGCTGCTGACGAAGTGGTCATAATTAATGCTTCCATAAGCTCGGTGGATGGAATCTCAAGCGTTTCGCTATTCTATTGCCCTGCGGTGTACGGCAATTTTTTTAAAACCACGATGTTCGATGATGGTCAACACAATGATGGCGCTGCCAACGATGGTGTTTATGGCGCACAAATCCCTGGCTTTGCTACCGGAACCCTGGTTCGATTCTATCTGGAGGCCGCAGCCAACAATACCGCAAAAACCATGGCATACCTCCCTGTCGGCGCCGAACACGACGTGTTTTATTACAACATTGGCGCGGCTTGGGTTGAAAACCCGCCCGTGATTATCAATGAAATCATGGCCTCAAATACCAGCACAGCCACAGATGAAGAGGGCGAACATGAAGACTGGATAGAACTCCACAACCTAAGCGACCAAGACTTGGACCTGACAGGTTACGCGCTTTCCGATAATCCCGCGAACCTCCGAAAATGGGATTTTCCCACGGGTATCACCATCCCCGCCCATGGCTACCTGATCGTATGGGCTGACGAAGACGGTACTCAAGGGCCTCTCCACGCCAGTTTCAAACTCTCGGCTTCTGGAGAAACCCTGAGCCTCGTGGATGCACAGAGTTACTTTCTCGACAACGTCAGTTTTGACCAGCAGACTACCGACATGGGCTACGCTCGCGTGCCCAATGGTACAGGTCCATTTGTGATACAGGAACCTACTTTTGGGACATTCAATGGTACGGTACCCACATTTGAACCGGGCAATTTGGCTGCCAATGCTATCTCAATTGCACCAAACCCAGCCAGCGAAATATTGAATATCAAACTTTTAGGAGAAAAAATAGAAGGCCGCGTCATTGCCACGGATGCTACTGGCCGCACTGTTTTGGAGATGGAAGCTGTGCCTTCGCAAACGCTTTTAGTTGCCGACTGGCCAAGCGGAGTCTATTTTTTGAAATGGGGAAATGTGGCGGCAAAAGTGGTGCTGCGTTGATTTGGCAAGTGCGGTGTATCTTCGCGATCTGTGATTCCACCGCTCGATTCTCGCATCTTTCCGGCCAAACTCCTCTTGTTCGGCGAACACGTCCTGCTGCTAGGGGCCACGGCATTGGCTGTTCCTGTGGGAGTGTTTGGTGGACAATGGCACTGGGGCGAACAACGAGACAGGCATCATAATCGCTTGCTTCAATTCGCTCATAGTATGGCCTTGAAATCGGTAGAGACAATTGATAGAGAACAATTTGTGCGTGAATTGGAAGCAGGGCTTTTGTTTAAATCCAACATCCCAACGGGTTACGGGCTTGGTAGTTCAGGGGCATTGTGCGCGGCTATTTATGCGCGATATGCCCGTGAGAAAACGGACGATTTGGCTTCGCTGAAAAGCATTTTTGCCCGCATGGAAAGTTTTTTTCACGGCAACAGCTCGGGCATTGATCCGCTTACAAGTTTTCTGGGCGAACCAATTTTGATCAAAAACAAAACGGAGGTTCAACGTGCCTACCCTAAAAATTGGGAAACCGACAAGCCCACTATTCTCTTGCTGGATTCACAATTGCCTCGACGTACGGGGCCGCTCGTAGCGTGGTTTTTGGCCCAAAACCTGGACCCTGCGTTTGCCCATAAACTTTCAAAGGAATATCTGCCAGCACATGAAGCTGCTCTTGATGCCTGGCTTTCCGCCGATGCCGAATTATTTTGGTCTAATTTGCAGCGCATTTCTATCTTTCAAGTTGAAAATTTCGGGCCCATGATTCCGAAAACACTGCAAGACTTTTGGGAACAAAGCCTTGAAAGCCAAGACTTTGTTCTGAAAATATGCGGTGCAGGTGGTGGTGGTTTTGTGTTGGGTTTTGCTCGAAATGTTGAAACGGGGCAAAGCCTTGCGAAGGAGTTCAAAATCTTATTCCCATTCACCTGAATTTTGTTTTGAACATACCATGTCAAATAAAGCCTCCTTTTGGTTTCTCGGCTTTCTGCTTTTTATGGCCGTTTTCCGCGATGTCATAGCCAATGGCAGGCCCTTGTATTGTCGCATAGGGGGGGAGGCATATTGGCCGGGTCTTCGGTCAGTTTTTGTGGACCCAAACGTGAGATTTAATACGCCTGCGCTAAACGCCTTGGCAGAAAAATCGCAGTACGAAGCCTGGAAAGACTTTTCCAACTACGATGAACCACCCGTATTTGCCCCCATCCCATTCTCGCCAGGAGAATATTCAACACGCCATATTTCTGGCCTTTTGTCGCCCGGCACGGTGCAACCCGGCCTTGCACCGCCATTCAAGCATTGGCTTGGCACCGATTCCGACGGGCGCGACGTGGCTGCAACCCTTGTCTCAGGCGCACGTGTAGCACTCCTCACGGGCGGTGTGGCGATGATTATGGCATTACTCATTGGGTTGACGCTCGGCACAGTGGCCGGTTATTATGGAGACGAGCGTTTGAGGGTACGTCGAGGCCGACTTTGGCTGACTTTTTTAGGCATTCCTGTGGCGTTTTTCTGTGCGTTTATTTTCCGACAATACGAACTTTCTGTGGCCGAATCCTCTACTGTTTGGTGGGAGCGTTTCGGCATTTTTTTTGGAATAATCTTGATTTTCAATGTCTTGGGATGGATTCTAAGTCGCGTAGCGTTTTTTTCAAAACCAGTAGTACTGCCTGCCGACCTTGCTATCATGCGTTTGGCGGAGGTGTTCAGTGCCTTGCCCAGAATGATCGTTATTATCTCTCTTTCTGTGCTGATGCAAAGGCAAAACGATTCTATTTGGCTGCTTATAGCCCTCATAGGAGTGATGGCCTGGACAGGGGTGGCGCGTTTTGTTCGTGCCGAACTTTTGCGGGTGCGCGAATTGGATTTCGTGACGGCAGCCCGAGGATTGGGGCTTCCCAATTGGCGTATTTTGCTCCGTCACGCCCTGCCCAACGCGATGCGCCCACTGATGGTGGCCTTGGCTTTCGGGGTTGCTGGAGCAGTGCTATTGGAGGCATCATTGTCGTTTTTAGGTTTTGGAGGTACGGGGCTTAAGGGCGTTTCCTGGGGGAGTTTGTTGGCAAAGGACAATGCACAGACCAATCCGATAAAATCCTGGTGGGTGATGATGCCGTCGGGCTTGTTGATTTGTTTTACTGTATTGGCATTCAACGCTTTGAGTGAGAATAGGAGTGGAAAGTAGCGAGGATTTGGTTATTGGGGGATTTTCTGCTGGCGGAAAACGCTCAAAAAAAATGGTATGAAATCACACTTTCTCTAAACGGCACATGGGCGCGTTATATTTGTCCCCGCATCCGCTCAACAACGCCAAATATGCAATTCTGGAATCTCCCGCTTGCGTTTCCGCCCGAACAAGCCGCCGCCCTCCGCCGTGAGTAAACCCAACTTTCCGAAAGCCTTGAAAAACACGGCGCACTCGATGCCGAACACCTCAACCGCCTTCGCGCCGCGCTCATCGTTGCCCTGAGCAGCCAACAATCTGCCATCCCCGGCTTCCTCTAAAACCTCCGCGACGACCGCGCCCGGCACCACCTGCTCCACTTGCACACAGTCGAAGCCGGGGACGAACTGCTCGACCTTCCTTGGCACATCGCTTTATAAGACAGCCCAAATGTGCTGGTTTCCAAAGGCCTGCCCCGACCCGGCAGTGATGAATGGCGCACATTTGCCCCGGATTTGCCCCTGCCGCTCAAAGTCCTCGTGATGGTAGCCGCGCCCGAATCCGACAAATCCGCCCGGCTCGACTACGAGTCAGAAGAAAACATCGTCCTCGATGCCCTCTCCCCGCTGATGCGCTCCGGCGAAGTGGAAGTAGATTTTCCGATGACGGCTCACTGGAAAGCCTCCAGCGCCGGGTCAGCCTTTGCAATAGGGGCTGCCTTTTTTGGGGTTTGTATCGTATCTGGATAAACTTTTGGCATTTCAATGGGCACAGATTCGGGTTCAGGCGAAGCGGGTTTTTCCTTCGCCCAAACCATCCAGACTGCGTATAAAATTAATACAGCACTAAGGCACCCGAGCGAAATCCACCAATACCATTTTTTGTCAAATTTTGACTGCGCATTGGAGGGCAAGGGTTCCTGCATGATGTCGCGTAGGTTGGCACGCAGTGCGATACGCCCAGGGTCGAAATCTTCTTTTAAACTCCGGTGCAAGGCTACTTCCTGGCTAAGTGCTGGATCTTCGGCCATTCGCTGCTCCCACTCCTGGCGCTGGCCTGGAGAAAGCGTATCATTTAGATAGGCTTCTATTTGTTCGTACAATTCACTTTGCTTCATAGCTATCAGGCTTGGATTAATTCAAGATACCCGGGCTGCTTTTTAACCAAATCCACGAGATAATCTTTGCACTGGAATTTGGGCCGCCGGGCATACCCTTCGCTGGCGAAACCCATTTCAGTGGCAATTTCAGACATCGGTGTTTTTTCAAAGAAAAGCCGCAATAGTTTTTGACAGTCCTCTCCCAATTTGGCAAAAGCATCATCAAATACTTGTTGGCGTTCCATTGTCAGATAATTCAGTTCCAGATCGTCTGTCCCCGCCAATAGTTTGACGTCTTCCCGAATCGTTACCTCAGAAGCTGATCTTTTACTTCGGCGGTTAAGCCAGAGGTTCCGACAAACTGCTGTGAAGTAAGTATTAAATTGGAAATTGATCCTAAAATCCGGAGATTGAGCTTTGCTGTAAATAACTATGGTAGCTTCTTGAAAAATGTCACGAGCATCGTCTTCCGAGCCACTTTGCCCTTCTACCATTTTTAATATGAGTGGAAACATCGTCTGGTACATCTTTCGCAGCACGATTGGGTCGCCATTCAAAACACCTTCAAGGTAGTCTGTGTTTGTCATGATTTATAATCCTGTAAGGCAAAGAACAGGTTTTTTATCTGTCTGGTTTAGTAATACGCCACAAAGCCGCACCAGGCTTAATAAAAAAGCCCTTGCTAATTCGAAAATTGGCAAGGGCACGTATCTATCAGGTGTTAGAACCAGTTTGACTCGTTAGATCCTTCAGGACTAGTCAAACGCGTAAAACGAATCTCCAAGCGCAATCGCTTTTTGCCGGGCAGCGTCGCTGGTGTAAACAATAGCAACAACCAGATTCGTGCTGCTTTTTTCGTCTAGCAAAGTCATAATGAAAGCTCCAACGCCATCCTTGGTACCTTCTACAAAGTAGCCAACAAAGTCGTGAATTTGCAGTTCATCCACCGCGCTAATATCGTCGTATTCCATTTCTTTAGCCGCAGCAACCAGTGCATCTGCAAGGGTTTCTTTGGTGACCTCGCCATCCTGCTCGGCATAAATAGATACGAACAAATCACTGCCCTCCGCAGTAAATTCTTCTGCATTATTGGTGATCACCCGCAGGTTGGCCGGAGCGCTGAAACCAACGCCATGGTTGTCCCAACGCCAGTCCTTTTATGCAAAAGCCGTGTTTAAAACAAAGGTAAAGGCAATGAAAAGGGCGATTTTGAATGATTTTCTCATGTTTTAAATTGATTGGTAAAAGTTGAAATGTTTTATGCCGCACGCCAGAGGTGCATTCCAAGTCATGCATTTCCCACAAAGGTTAAAATAAAGTTGGAGTTTCACAAAAGGATAAAATTCAGCTGGTGAAAAAAAATCCATGCATGCAAGTGCTGCATCCGGCCGATAAGTCATGAATATGGCGGCATTTACTTTTGCCATTATTAATAAAACAATGCCTAAACGCGCTTACTTCGAGCTCAAATCTTTGCGTAAAAAGAGCAATTCACTCCATACTTCATTGGTGTATTGTTTTATACTTTCAAGATGATCATCGTAAGTATCTTCTCCAAAGATTCCTTCGTAGGTTGCCTTAAAAGGTTTGCGGAACCCAGCTGTTTTTTCCTTCAAACCTTGTTTAAATCGCACTACTACAGAAAATTGTGCCGGCCCTGAAGCATTGATGGAATATACCGCTACAGCTAAACCATTGGCTTGCCATACTTTTTTCCGCTGTGCTAATATTTTTCTGATTTGATCTGCCGATCCAATCTTTGGATATAGATGATCTATTTGAATTTTATCAGAATAGTCACCTACGGCTACAGTGCTGAGCGAATCTTCATACACAGCGTAGGTTGCCGATTGTCTATCGGTCAGGTACATCGCTACATTCTTATGCCAGTCTATGTTGTGCTCTTCACCCAGATTGCCCCTGGTATCAAGTGCATCCCAGCTATTGGGCCCTTCTGCGATGTGAAAACCGCCCATATCCGGCCCCGATTGAATTTCAAACACGCGCCATTTTACATCACCCGTATGATATTTCTGCGCATGGGTAGCTATGGCTTTTTCGAATTCCAATACCTTGTCAATCTTCGGAAACACCCGATGTGTAGTCAATACATTTTTGGTTTGGCCCATACCCATGAATGGAATAAGCATACAAAGCACTAAGAACGGGTTCATTCCCATTAAAAAAAGCTTCTTCATTTTGTTTAATTAATTTGAAATTACTGCCTACTCTGTTCGGTTTTCGGCTTCCCCGTTTTTACTTTGAAGTGATCATTGATGTTGCAAAAGTGGGCCGTTGACCTCCGTTGTCTTACGCGTAAAAATACGTGTATTTCAAAATCAGGTGTTTTCACGGGCCTCCCAAAATGAAGACTTATGCTACCTTCGTCCTGTTCTTTTTTGATGGAACAAAAGTGGCTTCTGTCGAAACTAAATCCAGGTATGATTGTCCGAATGAAGGGTTTGGCTGTCCGAAACTTGGGTTTTGTTGACCGAAGGTTTGTCCTTAATTCCTACCATCGCACCTTTACATGAGAAAACGTATGCGCTTTTCACAGCATCAAATTTTCCATTCGAGATCAAAATTCAGGTACGTTCTGGCATTGGCTGGCCTCTTCTGTCTGCCAATGCAGGGGCTTTTCAGCCAAAACACACAGCTCGACAGTCTTGAAAAACGTTTAGCCACGGAACCAGCCGAAGCACAAAAACTGGAATTGCTCAGCCAGATGGTGGGCATTGCCTATGGAACGGATATCAAAATGGCACTGGCGTGCGCCAAACGCGGCATGGCCCTGGCCGAAAAAAATGCTGATCCAAACTGGCAACCCAAATTTTATGAAATGCGAGGAAGAATGCACGCCAACCTTGTTCAACTGGATTCTGCAAACCTGTTTTTTGATAAAGCCATGTCGGGATACCTCGCAGTAGGCAATAAAAAAGGACAGGCTACCACCTCGTTCAAGATTGCATGGGTACACAAAAGGAAAAAGGAGCTTGAAAAAGCCATGGCCGCAGACCTTCACGCTTTGCGCCTGATGGAAGAAATCAAGGATCAGCAAGGGATTGCAGATGCGATCGGTCGGGTGTCGGAGGATTTAAGTAATCAGGGTAGACCAGCCGAAGCCTTGGAATATGCCCGTAGAGCGATCGAAATTTGTCAACAAAACGGTTTTCAGCAACAACTTTCTTTTGCCCTTCGATATGCGGGAGATGCCAGCATTGCTATGGGTAATCCATCCCAGGCCTTGGAATATTACAATCAGGCACTTGATATTACCAGATCACTAAACATTGGCCTCTTGGGTGTGGCCGACATTATCAATTGCCGTGGCAACGCATTAAAACGATTGGGGCGATATGCAGAAGCCTTGGAAGATTACAAAATTTGTTTGGTCAACTCAGAAAAATCAAACTACCCTGGTGGCATTTCTACGGCGATTGCCAACCTCGGCGAAATTAATCTGTTGATGGGCAATTACGAAGCGGCCTTACCCTATCAGTTGAAAACCATCGCGATGCAAGAACAAGGGAACGATCTGAGCAACCTGACTGAAAACTATGGCCACGCGAGTACCACATACGAGTATTTGGGCGATTACAAAATGGCTTTGCAATACCAAAAGAAAGCCCGTAAAATGCGCGATAGCACGGCCTCCGTTCAAAGTGATGTCGAAATGTCAACATTGCGAACCCAATACGAAACGGAGAAAAAGGAGGCCACCATCATACTACAAGGAGATCAGCTTGCGCAACAGCGCCTGGTACAATGGCTTGGCCTGGGCGTCGTGATCCTGCTTGCCGGGTTCTTGATTTTTCTGTACCTTAGTTTCCGGGCCCGGACCAAGTCCAATCAACTTTTGGCCGCCAAAAACGCAGAAAACGAATTGCTCCTGAAAGAGATTCACCACCGAGTCAAAAACAACCTCGAAGTCGTGTCCAGCCTGTTAGCCCTGCAATCAGCCCAAATTGACGACCAGGGCATCAAAGACGCGATGCAGGAAGGCCAAAATCGGGTACAATCAATTGGTATTGTTCACCAGAAGCTGTACCAGGGGAGTAACCTGGGCGCCATAGAAATGAAAGATTATTTCATTAATCTGAGCGAGAGCATCCTCGATTCTTTCGGGGCTGAAGATCGGGTATCCATCGAATGTGCTATGGATCAACTGGATGTGGACATTGACACTGCCGTGCCGCTTGGGCTTATCGTGAATGAATTGTTGACCAATACGTTGAAATATGCTTTCCCGGATGGTCGAAAAGGGAAAGTTCAGATCAGGTTGAATATGAATCTGGCCGGCGTTTTGCACCTTGAAGTTTCTGATAATGGGGTAGGGAAGAGCGGGGTTACGAAGGGCACTGGTTTTGGCGGACAATTGGTGTCGCTCCTCACCCGTCAATTGAGTGGCTCGATGCGCGAAGAGGTGAAAAATGGCACCACAATTTACTTTGATTTTGATTTGAAGAAAGCAGCATAGTTTTACTTTTAACAAGAATTCAGGATAACTTAACTGGCATAATTTGATTCTAAATCTATGAACGAACAGCGGGTTAAAATTTTGGTCGTAGAAGACGAGATGATCATTGGAGCCAAAATATCCATGTTTCTCTCTGAACTGGGCTACGAGGTAACGGGCATTATTCCGCGAGCCGAAGATGCCCTGCTCCAATTGGGAAAAAGTGTGCCCGACATTGCGCTGCTAGATATTAATTTGAAAGGAAGCATGGACGGAATCGCATTGGCCCAAGTTCTTTTGACAGAACACCAGATTCCGGTAATATTCCTTACCGCCAACTCCGATGACGCTACTTTTCAACGCGCCAAAACGGCCAAGCCATACGCCTTTCTATCCAAACCCTTCAAAAAACTGGATCTGCAACGCGCTTTGGAGCTGACCATCAGTCTTATGGCCAACGCTCAGCCCCAAAGGGAGCAAAAAGACCTGGCGCTTGAAGAAGGATCCCCTTTTATTCTCAGCGATCGGATTTTTGTGCGAAACAAGGATAAAATGGTGAAAATCCTCTTTGAGGATATCCGTTATATCGAAGCCGATCGGAATTATTGCCGTATTTTCACCAAAAGCAAAGAGTATCTGCTGACCATGCCTATGAAAAGCCTGGAAGATCAATTGCCGCCGGCGCTTTTTCAGCGGATCCATCGCTCACATATTGTCAATCTTGCTCAGGTGGATGAGGTGAATGAAGACACCATCTTTATTGGGGAGAAATCTTTGCCTTTGAGCAAGTCTTTTCGGGAGGAGTTTTTGGGCCGGATTCGGACGATTTGAGGGGTGCAGAATATTTTGTCGTCGCTCCATTCAAAGCTGAGGTCATAGTTTTTGCCTTTGAACTGATCGCCCACTTTTTTCATTTTTTGAAGTGTTGCAGGGGTTAATATCTCATTTGCGTTTTTAAGTCGTTTGATCACATATTTTCCACCCTGTCCCCGAGCGATCCTTTTGTTCAGCGTCAGCATTGGCAACGTTTACTAAACTTTGAAAGTTTTAGTAAACGTTTTTCCGCGTTCTGCCATGCTGAAAACATGGCGGTGCGAAGGGAATCTAAACTGTTTCGATTGGCGATGCCAGACTAAAATGATTTCTCCAGCATAAAATAACCGCTTCGTGCGCTCAGGAATATATTGCCGGAAAGGGGTGGAAAACCGCCCTGAATATCCTCATACTCGTGCTTGTCAAATTGATGTGCTTTGACCGTAAATCGCCAAAATGGAGTCGGATATTCTCGTGGAAAACTAATGTACCTGGAAAGTTCGGCAATACCCGGCAAAATAACATTTTCAAAAGCGGCTGGCCTCCCCTCCAGTCTCCAGTTATAGTAAGTTGATTCCTGACAGTTGACTTCCAGAAGGTCAATTGCGCCACTCGAAGCAATTTTGAATCCTGTGCCCGGTGTAGAAGTAATCCCCCCAATTTGCATATCGGTCATGTCAAAATAAAGCGGTTTCCCTGGTTCAAAAATTCTTTCACTGATGAACTGTTCTCCTTTCAACCGGATTAGCAGGGTTGAAGGTACTTCTTCCGGCTGGGTAAAGGATAAAGCATCGGGCAGGATATGGGTTCCGGGGCCTATGCTGATATAATGCTTGTAGTCAGGGAAAATGGCCGGGTGTAGTTCCCATTTGATGTAGAATTAGGCAGCGATTTTGTCATATTGTTTCCAGAATTGCGTCCATCGTCCTTTTGTACAGATTATTCCGCGGAGCAATAGTATTTTTTCTACGGCGGGCAGGTTCCATTTCATACCTGATTGGTTGAGCCGTTGTTTCACTACGACTTTACAAGCCGCTTCGGTGCCCCCCGAGCCTATTGGATATCCTTCTTTTTGATATTGGGCATATTTCATTCGATGCAGGTTGTTTTCAAAATAGGTGATGGTTTTTGAAAGTATTTCTGGAACTGATCCGCCGAGCCCTTGCTGGAAACTTTTCAATTCCCGCAGGATAAATTGCGCCCCCCTGGTCTTATGTTTTAAATCGTGACACGCATTTTCAAGCCATTCTTTCCGGTCTTTTTCGGTTTTCTTGAGCACCGTGCTGACATCCGCGAGGTACTCGGTGGCATGGAAAAAATCGAGGATATGCACTGTGGCATGCCGCTGAAGATATATCCAATTGTCTTTGGCCCCATCGGCCAAACCCAAATACCTTACCTTGGGAAAGGCGGCCTTAACCGCTGCAATCTCTAAATCCAGCACCTCGTCGAACCTTTTTTTGCCATATTCCGGCGCACAGGCACTGTATATCGTGTGCAAGCGGTCTCCGCCAGAATTATAAAAACTTATGGTCCCGCACATCGTTTCACGATAGCCTTCCCTCCGTATCGGTGTCGTGGTGCCATCCCGGCTGATGGCTATATGGCTCACAACGTCCTCCAATTCAGGCAAATTATACGACATCTCGGCTTCATTTTCCAGCCCAAAATCCCCAACGGCTTCTCCAATCGATTGCACCAACTTGGTGCTCATTTTTCGACCATGATTCAATTCCATATCTTCACATACAGCCCCTGCTGCAAGATGAGAATATTTCCAACTGATCATTTGGCTAAACTTTGGCGTGTAACTGCCATCCAATAATTGAGCCTTCACTTCCAGCGGAACCAAAATCTTGCCGCCAGAAGACCGCTGATACACATGCCGGATTATTTCAACTTCACCGTACGGCGTTTGGTACTTTTTTTTTCCTGCCCACGGCTCGTAAATTTTTCATTCCCCTTAATTTGACTTTGCCCCGCAGTATCAAAGCCTTTAAGCGAAAAAACCGTGGCTATCCGCCCTGCTTCTGCGACGGCAGCCGCTATCTGCTCTTCCTGCTCAAGCATACTGCCTTCAGGCTTTATTTTCATCGTGATGATTATGCTACCATCTTCTTCAAACTTGTATTCAGTGGCCATATCCTGTATTTTTGACCCTAAATGTACATCAAATGGGAACTACACCCGTATTATATCCCGCCGCAGATTCAATTTTGAAATGCTGTGATTTATTTATTTGATGCATGACACCTAGCTCTCAGGGCTTAACCGTTGACGGGTGGGGCGGAGTTAGTGTCATTATTTTTTATTCAAAGCCTCAGAAGGCTGCGCTAAGTTATTGATTATGTCGCAGGTAAAGCCAATTGCTTGCCCATTTTTTCTCATTCAGCCACGCTGAACTGCCAAATTCCCGGGTTGCTCGCCACCTATCCGCCAAAAATTGTTGAAAATCAATCTTTTATATTCGATGTCAAAACGGGCTATCTGCCCAAAACGGGGCGCAATCTAGCGGGCGAATGTCCCGAACTACCCGCCGCCAAGCTTGTCCAATATCTTCAAAAGCCTGTGAAAATCAATATATTATATCCCGGTGTCACGCTCGGCAGCCCCTATTGTTGGCAAGAACGTGGGCATGGACGAAGGCTGCGCGTTTAGCGCACCTTTTCGACCATGCATTGTTAGTGCCATATTTATTGGAGGGCATCACTTTTCGCTATCGCGCTACCTTGATAATTTTTCCTGCTTTGGCTCGCTCTCCATTGCTCACGACCTCCCAGAAGTAAATCCCTGACGGCAAAGCCTCCGTGTCTATCTGTGTAATGCCAAAGGCAAGCCTCTCCTTTTGCAAGAGATTTCCCATCTGGTTGTAGAGACGAAAAACTGGGCTGCGAAGACCTGTGCTGAGGGCAACACTGAGATGGTCTCGAAAAGGGTTGGGCATTACTTGAATGCGCTCCTGAACTTCAGGACTTTCGGCAAGCGTATTGCCAAGCGTGAGCGTTCGGCAGAGCGTATTGCTGGCATTGGCATTGCTGACAGTGAGGCACACCTGATATGTTCCAGGAGCAGAAAAGAGGTGGTCAGGAGGTCGCTCGCTGCTGGTGTTGTTTAAGCCGGAGGCCGGGTCGCCGAAGTCCCAGTGCCATGTGTCAGGTTCGTAATAAGACAGGTCGTGGAAAGCTACCGAGAGCGGCTCCAGCGTGTCCTGCTCGGAGCGCCAGAAGGATATGGGCAGGTTGTCCAGCCCCAGCGTGTCGCAGGGCGAGCCGTCGAGCGGGCCGAGGCGGTAGTTGGGGAAGGTTGGCATGGAGAAGGAGTTTTTGGTGGGCAGTTCAATCCCATGCTGTTGGTATTGGCAGGCAAGACCAGGCTCGTCAGGGCTATGGATGACGTGGAGTGAGCTTACACTGTTGGTGGAACTGGAGTATATTTTCCCATCAGGGGCTAGCTGCATTAAAAAAAAAGTAGTATTAAACGGATCTAAATACCCGTCATATTCTGCGACTTGCACACGGCTCGCCCACACATCTGGAGACTCCACGTCGTATTGGTAAGCTTTTGTGTGATAGTTGATATATAGGAAGCGAGAATTTGGTGAGAATGCCCCCCCCCCCATCCGTTGGAGAAAAAATGGTACTGGCGGTGGTTGTAAAATAGGCCGTCGCAACGGTCAAAGTCATAAAAGTCAATATATGCTCCTTGTGTGCTACTGACCGTTCCATAAACGAAGTAGTGCTCTCCATTGGGAGAAAAAGCAGCCTGTCCTACTCCATCAATCACGGCTGAACCAATGGTCTGGTTTCCTTTCAAATGTATTCCATTCGGGTCAACCAATATCCGATGATATCTATTTGAGTTCTTTTCATTGACAAAAACCCACCAGTCTCTTCCATTGGCATGTCTCACTGCGTTAATCTTCCCTACTGCAAGCGTGTCCTCTACCACCAAAACATCTCGTTCGATGACCTTGCCCAATCCAAAATTCTCAGCCATGTCCACTACACAATAGCGAAGTTTGGTTGCGTGAAAATCTAACACACTCGTAAAGCCTTCATTTTCATAAAAATAGAGTTGTGTGTGCGTGTGCCCAGAATATGGCAAGGCCAATACCCATTGAGGCCATACCTCTCCCCCGGCTTCAAGCGCATTGGTTATCGAATCTCCATTTTCCATTATTTCCCAATTGGCATTGCCAATATGTACCCCGTTTGTGTAACTTAGTACTTCACCAATAGAATCAGAAAACGAGGTGTTGGTACCGTTAAAATTGAACCTTTGCAATTGGGTGTTTTGTTCGATTTTCAACCTGCCTTCGGGGAATCTTAGTATTTCAATTCCTCGTTGGTTGTCCAATATAGTATCATTGTTGTATCCCAACAACCACGTGTTGTCATGCATTTGTGCAA
>Ga0163149_10001773_pt1 | contig 27238 bp, 26 predicted proteins | sample OliLakLV19MP5G1_FD_148604 | JGI IMG/M metagenome (GOLD analysis project Ga0163149, IMG submission 148604) | Freshwater microbial mat bacterial communities from Lake Vanda, McMurdo Dry Valleys, Antarctica - Oligotrophic Lake LV.19.MP5.G1 | ecosystem: Environmental > Aquatic > Freshwater > Lake >... | reverse complement strand
TTTTACCATTTTCATTTTCGATAATACTTCATCACTGGGTATATTCATGATACTCCATAGGAAATCAGCATTGCCTACGCCAGAGTTATGGGTAAATAAATCACGGATTTTTAATTCACGCGTTACTTGCACATCATACAATTGAAAATCGGGTAAATAATTAATCACCGGATCATCCCACTTTACTTTTCCTTCATCGACCAGTATAGCCATGCAGGTTGCCGTCATGGCTTTGGTGGTGGAGGCGCATGCAAAAAGCGTCTGCGTATCCACTGCGTTTGTGGTGCCTAGTTGTTGAACACCATATCCTTTTTTGAAGATCACTTTTCCATCTTTCACCACAGTCAAAGCGAGGCCCGGAACCTGATAGAGATTACGCGATTTTTCAGCGTAGGCATCAAACTCTTTGACCTTGGATTCAATGGTTTGCGCACCAGATGCAGCAAATGTGAATAGAAGTATCGCGATTAATAAGTTTTTTTTCATATGAGTTAACAGTTAATCCAACCAGTTATACTTTTTTAAAATTGATAATACTGCATCTCTCTTTTCCTCTTGAGGTGTGGGAATGTTGCATAGCAGGATATAGGTAATGCCTTTCTCCGGAATGCTCACAAAGTCGCCATAGAAACCACCTTGAGTACCAGTGTGATAAATCATTTTGTGTCCTTCTTCCGTCTTTCCTATAAACCAACTGTATCCAATAAAAGGTGGTGTATTACTATTCCAGTTTGCATATTCTTTAATGGTTCTGGAGTCTTCTATTATTTTGGAATCTGAGAATTTTACGTTGCGTAATGCCAGTTCATACAAGGCTAATTCTTCCACCGAACTCCACACACCACCATTGCCGGCTGCAGCAAAGGTGGGTTCTTCACCATAATCTTTTTCGATGTATCCCTCTTTGGTTTTGAAATAGGCATGTGATACTCCGGTTACGGGGAAAGGACCATCGGTAATCACACTGGTTTTCATTCCGGCCGGATCAAATATTTTTTCTTTCACCACTTCTTGCCATTTTTTGCCTGTCACTTTTTCAATGATAAGAGCCAATCCGTTGAATGCAGGGTTAGAATATTCATACTGCGAACCTGGTTCGAATAACAACGAGTGATTTTGCTTTAATGGCGCAAAATTTTCTTCATCTTTAGCAGTAAGTAAAAACACACTGTCTAAAAATACTCTACGGTTATCCGGAAGGCCTGAGGTGTGAGTGAGGAGGTGATGAATTTTAACCTGATTGGCAATGGCCAGATTTTTAAAATCAGTAAAGTATTTGGCAAGACTATCTTGTAACGATAATTTTCCTTCCCGGGCCAGATCTAGAATTACCTGCGAAACAAATGTTTTTGAGATAGAGCCCGTATTAAATAATGTTTGCGTTGTTATTTTCTCCTGGGTTTGAAGGTCTGCCAGGCCATAGCCTTTGGAGAAAACAATTTTTTCCCCTTTCATAATCAACAACGCCCCACCCGGTGTAGTGGATTGAAAAACATTTTTGAAAATGGAATTAATATCACTGTCCAGGGTTCTTTTTGTGGCACACTGTGTTAGCGTGATGAAAATGACGATAGCAATAATACTTCTAATGGGTTGCTGCATCATGCTTTTTGTTGTTTGAGATATTTTGGATGGTCCATTCAACCTTTTTTTCAAAGGGATGTTTCCTTACCATGCAATCCTGCTTTTGGCACACCGGGCAGGAAAAATCAAGACACCCATCGGAGTGAACATATAACTCCAGTGATTCACCAAACTCTTTGCGGACCAGGGAAGCCAAAGCATCAATCTCGTGATGTGCTTCGTGTACATTCAAATACCACGGAAGGGTGATGTGTGCATCCAAATGAAGTACCGGTCCGTACTTAATGATCCTTACGTTGTGAAGATCAATCCAATTTTCTCTTCGGTTGTGATTCAGTACAGTCACCATTTTTGTTAATAGTTCCTGATCAGTCTCATCCATGATGCCGGCTATCGATTGACGCACAATTTTATAACCATTGTATAAGATAAGTCCTCCAAAGAAGATGGCCACGGCACTATCGAGCCAGTCTATTTTGAAGAGATAGATGGCAATAAGTCCTGCGATAATGCCCAGAGTAGAATAGGTGTCGGTTTGCAGGTGCTTGCCACTGGCGATAAGTGCATACGAGCTGTGATTTTTTCCAACCCGAATGCACCAGGAGCCCATCAGGTAATTAACGACAGCAGTCGATGCAATCAAAATTACTCCATAGTCTATTTTGTTAAGTTCCCGTGGATAGATCAGTGCATGTATGGATTCATACAGAATGAGGATGGCGGCAATGACAATCAGTGTACCTTCTACCGCAGAAGAAATGAATTCCACTTTTCCATGACCATAGGGATGGTCTTCATCGCGGGGTCTTGCTGATACTATCAAACTGTATAGTCCTAACAAGCCGGCAACTACGTTTACAATACTTTCTAAGGCATCGGTAAGAATGGCTACCGAGTGGGTGAGGTAATAGGCAATAAACTTTATTACCAGAAGGGTGATAGCCACCACCACCACGATGCGTTGAATTTGAATATTTTTCTCTGCAGCGGTCACGGTTGTGGCTGTTTCTTTTTCACGATTCCAATAATAGCCACAATGGAAATGACCGCCCACACCGAGTTGATGAAGGTAAATGGATAGGCTTCCTTATAAAGGCTGTTAATAATTAGAAAGGCGGAACCGGTAAGATTTAGTAATTGAAATGTAAGCGAATCCGATTTTATTTTTTGATAGCTGTTTAGTCCGAACGCAGCAACTACTTCTACTGAGCCAACCCAACCTAAAATGTCAATCAGGAGTTCCATTAAAATTTGTTGGTCACTTTCTCAACCTCACCCTTAACAAATACATGTCGGCAGTGATGTAAAGTGTTTTCTCATCTGGTGAAAAAGCACAATTGGCGGAGGCTTCTGGCAGTTTTATTTTTCCAAGCACCTTGCCTTCCTTATTAAAAATCCATACTCCACCCGGGCCAGTTGCAAACATATTTCCATTGCGGTCAATTTTAAATCCATCGGGAAGACCTTTTTCGGTAGCAACGTTTGAAGTTGCATTGTAGAAAATTCTTGATGATATGATTGAGTCGGTATCGTTGAGTTCAAACTCATACCAGATCGCCTTGACGGGATCGGAGTTGGCCACCAAAAATTTCTTTTCGCCTGGCATAAAGGCAATTCCGTTTGGTCGTGTTAAGGAATCAACCAGGAGGGTAACAAGGCCTTCTGGAGTAACCTTATAAACTCCATTTACGGGAGTTTCCTTTTCAACGTCTTTATCCTGATCGGCTAAGCCGTAGGGTGGATCAGTAAAAAAAAGATCACCATTGCTTCTGTAAACGGCATCATTCGGACTACTGAATCGCTGGCCATTGTAAGTACTTGCCAGCGAGATATATTCCGGTTTAGGATCTTTAAGGGAAGAATTCATTTTAGCCATCTGTCGGTTGCCATGCTGACAAAGGATAAGAGCGTCATTGTGCAGGACTAATCCATTGGAACCACGTTCATGGCTGCGGGTTGAGTCACCGGTAAAACCGGAAGGAGTTAAGTAAGGCTCAGCACCTTTTTCTTCGGTCCATTTGTAAACGATGTTTTCGGGTACATCGGAAAATAGTAGCATATTTTCTTTTTCAACCCAGACTGGTCCTTCACTCCAGGTATAGCCCTCTGCAATGATTTCAATTTTTGCATCAGGATCTATAATGGCGTTGAGGTCGGAGTCACTTCGTTCAATCGTGCCAATAGTTTTGGTTTCTTTCATGTTGCAGCCAGCCAGCAAGAGGGTTAAAAATAGTAGCGTTCTCATCGGTTTTATTTTTCGATGGAAGATAGGAAAAATCAATTACGATTTCATGAACAATTTTCTCAACGAAAGAAAATGAAGGATGTATGCCAATGGAACCAAGAATGTTGGCAGAAAGATGAATGGAAATTGAGTGACAATCGTGTTGGCCGGTTCATTCTCAAATACACGCAAGGATGTTGGCATCGACAAAATGGCGACCGTTACAATGTTAATAAGAAGAGCCAATCCAACTACATTCCAGGCAATCATCCACCTTCGTGATCGGAGTAGCCAGCGGGCGGCAATTAAACTGGTAATTCCAGCAAGGATATCAAAATTGCGACCTTCGAAAGTCATTTGTACAGGCAATTGATTCTGAATAAACAAGAGCCAGAGGATTATCTCAACAAAAACCCTGAAAACCTGAAGCTGTGTAATTACTTTGAGGTCCAATTGATAAAGAATTGTTTTCGAACCGTTGCTAAACACGAGCACCAGGACAATAACAAGCGGAATCAAAACCATCGGCATGATATTGAGTGGAAAGAGTTGAAATTTGCCGGCAAATCCCGTCAAAGAAACTACACTCACCACAATGGCCCACGCCATCAAACCTCCCAGGATGCTGCGTATGATTTTCCTTTTCTTTTCAAGTGGCCACGAAGTTTTTTCAATCGCTGTTTTTAATTCTTTTATAAAAAAGAAAAAGAAGACGATAGAAATTAATGGGAATCCAACAGTCGTGATAAAATAAATTGCATTCATAATGATGTAAGTTTATGGGGCATATCGATTTCATTCAATGATGTCAACTCAACGGATACAATCTACCGGATCACACCAGGCTTTTAGAAAAAATCCGGTAACGCTTGCACACCTTACCCTCTAGCTTTTCGCATTCGCCCCGCATGGACCAGTTATTTTCCAGAATTAAATGACTATCCATAATTTTAAGACCACTTTTATTTGCCGAATCAATCATGGCTTTTCCCATGAGCGCAGTGACGCCATTGCCCCTATGTACATTTTTAACGGCCCCCAACATAAGATTGAGTTGCTTGCTTTTGCGCATGGCGTTTAATACATAGATAAAACCAAACGGAAAAAGTTTTCCTTTGGCTTTCTGGATACCTGCACTCATATCAGGCATTGCCACCACAAATGCAATTACATCATCGTTTGTGTTCACTACCACTTTTACATATTCGGGATCGAGTACAGGCAAGTATTGAGCTGCAAATTTTTTCATTTCCTCTTCACTCATGGACGCAAACCCAAACAGGGGAGCATAGGTTTCATTCACAAGACGGAGCACGGGTATGATGTAAGGCTTCAATTGTCTCTTCGATTTAAACTCCACGAGCGTCAGCGTTTTATTTTTTTTGATTCTTTCGCTGATTTTTGCATAGAGTTGTGGCACCTCTTTGGGTATCGGCATTTGATACGATACGCAATCTATTTCTTTTGAATATCCTTCGCTGGTTACCAGCTGCGGGAGGTAGGCCGGATTGGTTGGCGTTGCCAGCACCGGTAAATATTCAAGTCCTTCAATCTGCAATCCTTGTGGATCTTTGTCTGAAAACCCGAATGGGCCGATTACTTTATTCATCCCTTTCGCCATGGCCCACTTTTCAACCGAGTCAATAAGGTCATGAGCTACTTCCTGATCGTTGATACAATCGAAATTAAAAAAGCGGGCCGTTTTTTCCAGGTGAGTTTGATTGTAGGGATGATGAATGATTCCCATGATGCGCCCAACGGCTTTGCCATTTTTATACAACAGCATTCTCATCGTTTCACATTGCGGCAGCGTCTTATTTTTTTTAGGATCATGAAATGCCCATTCATCGTCATAAAATGGGGGTACCCAGCGTGCATCGCCTTTATAAATATTTTTACAGAGATAAATGTATTCTTTCAGCTGTGCTTTGCTATTTACCGCTTTTAGTTCGAGGGGCATTTCGGTACTTTTGTGTCATGTTAATATAGTTCATTTTAAATTACCCAAGTATGCCCGCAGTTGAAAAAATAAATAGACCCAAGCGCACCTTTCTTCCCGAAGACTTTAACGTTTCTGACTGGAATTCACTAAAGTACTTTTTTGAAAATCTTTTGTCACAGGAATTGGCAGACTTACCATCGCTGAGAAAATGGTTATCCGACCGCAGTGAATTGGAGTCGGTGATTAGCGAAGACATGGGATGGCGGTATATTAAAATGACCTGCTATACCGACAACGAAGAATATAGTAAGAGTTACCAGGACTTTGTAGAGAACATACAACCTCAGATCGCTCCGTTGGCAGATCAGCTGAATAAGAAGATGGTCGCCTCAACTTTCCTCGCCCAATTGGAAAGTGAGCCGGGATTTAAAATCCTGATCCGTAATTTGATGAAAGACATTGAATTATTCCGTGAGGAAAATATTCCTTTGTTCACTCAGATCAATACAGATACTCAAAAGTATGCCCAGATTTCCGGGGCGATGATGGTGGAAATAAATGACAAGGAACTTACCCTGCAACAGGCCAGTGTAATTTTGCAGTCAACAGATCGTGCAAAACGTGAAGAAGCTTATCGTAAGATTTCTGAGCGCAGATTGAAAGATAAAACCGAACTCGATGATTTGTTTTCAAAATTGATAGGCCTGCGTCATCAGGTTTCAAAAAATGCAGGCTTCACCAACTTTCGTGATTACATGTTCAAGTCATACGGAAGGTTTGACTATACACCAAAAGATTGTTTTGATTTTCATGATGCCATTGCCAGCGAAGTATTGCCCATTCTTAATGACCTCAGCAAGGAGCGCAAGGAGAAATTGAAAGTTTCATCTTTGCGCCCGTGGGATAAGGTGGTGGATCCGGAAGGAAGAGAACCTCTAAAAGCATTTAATAGCGGAAAAGATCTGACTGAAAAATCAATTGAATGCTTTCACCGGTTAGATCCCTTCCTCGGCCAATGTTTGTCGATTATGAAATCGATGGGACACCTTGATTTGGAATCCCGGAAAGGAAAAGCACCAGGCGGTTATAACTATCCGTTGGCAGAGATCGGAGTGCCATTCATTTTCATGAATGCAACTTCTACCATGCGCGACATGACTACCATCATGCACGAGGGCGGCCACGCGGTTCATAATTTTCTTACGAAAGATTTGCAATTGAGTGATTTTAAATCTCCTCCCATGGAAGTAGCTGAGCTGGCTTCCATGTCGATGGAACTGATTTCGATGGATGCGTGGGATATTTTCTTCCCCAATCCGGAAGATCTGAGAAGGGCCAGGCGTGAGCAATTGGAAGATATCATTGAAACACTTCCCTGGGTAGCTACCATTGATCAGTTTCAGCATTGGATGTATGAGAACCCCGCTCATACACAGGATGAACGTAATAAAAATTGGAACGAAGTATTTGCACGCTATGCAGATACCGTTACCGATTGGAGCGGACTGGAAGAGGGGAGGGATTATGCGTGGCAAAAGCAGTTACACCTATATGAAGTGCCTTTTTATTATATCGAATATGGTATGGCACAGCTAGGTGCTATTGCACTGTGGAGAAATTATAACATGGATAAGCAAAAGGGATTGGAGGGGTATATGAATGCGCTGAAGTTGGGTAACCTCACCACGATACCAGAGATTTATAAAGCAGCTAATATTAAGTTTGATTTTAGCAGGAAGTACATCAAAGAGTTGATGGACTTTGTGAAAGAGGAATTTGCTAAAATTTAACCGCGGGCCTTGTCAAGCAGATCGCTCAGTTGTTTAGCTTCTTCTTTGGATAAGTTTACAAATTTAGACTCCAGGTTATGAATGGCAGAATCAAGTTTGTTGAGGAGATTCAAACCCGTTTCGGTGATGCTGATGTCTGAAGCACGTTTGTCGTTAGGACATTGATTTTTTTTTACCAGGTTTTTTCCGATCAGGCGGTCAAGCAGACGGGATACGTCAGAGTTTTTATCCAACATCCGAATTTTAATTTCTACCGCTGGAATAGGCTTCGGGTGTTGACCTCTTAGTATTCTCAGCATGTTGTATTGTTGGCCGGTTACACCAAATGGTTCAAAGAGTTCTCTTTGTTTATTCTGAATCCAGTTGGCAGTAAAAAGAAGATTAAGCACGGCCTTCTGATGCGGACTTTTAAATTTTGCTTGCTTGATTTCTTCTTCGATGGTCATAAAAAGAAGGGGAGTCTTAAAACTCCCCTTAATATCAACAAATTATGCTTGCTTGTCCAATTCGATTTTACAAGAGATGGTTACTTCATCACTGACTACGGCTCCACCGTCCTGTAATTTGTTTGCCCACTTCACTCCGTAATCCTGACGGTTAACAACGCCATTCAATTTGAATCCGGCTTTGAAACCACGGCCAGTGTTTACAGTGCCGCCATAAGTCACATCAAAGATTACATCTTTAGTAACTTCTTTCATGGTGAATTTACCTTTCACTACATATTTACCACCCTCTTTTACCAACGTGCCTTTGAACTTAATATCAGGATATTTTTCCGCATCAAAAAAGTCGGCTGACTTAAGGTGACCATCACGTTTTTCATTATCAGTATCAATAGAAGCGACTTTTCCAGAGAATTCAACTTCTGCTCCGTTGAAATCGTCAGACTTGCTGATCACGGAACCATCAAAGTCATTAAACTTTCCTTCTACTTCTGATACCATCATGTGTACCACGCTAAAACCCACTTTAGAGTGTGACTTATCAATTTTCCAGGTAGTTTGTGCACTTGCAAATCCAGCTACCAATAAGAAGGCAGCGATTAAATTTATTTTTTTCATGTGTTTTTGATTTTTAGTTAGTATTTCATTTTGCTGTGCAAGTATAACACCAGTTTTTAAATAGATGTTTAAACATCTATATTTATTTTGTTAAATACTTGTTAATCAATCAGTAAAAAGTTTGTTAACGAGGAACCGCATACTTGTTGAGCCTCACAGATTCAGCCAATAAGTGAGTTTCAGAACGATGGCCCTGCTTTTTGGCTGGCCAATGTAAAAGACATTGCCATTCTCAAGTGATTCAGCAAAATAATTATCAGTATAGACTATATAGAGATCGGAAACTGGTTTGAACCGCCATTGAAATCTTGAATTGATATTCAGGTTGTTGATCTGGCTGTTGTATTGAATGAAGGTTGTCCAGAATACCTTTCGGGAAAATGTAATATCAAAGCGAGGACCGATCAGAATAAGATCGGAATCACTATAGGTAGATGGTAAGCGTATTCGGTTATAACTAAAATTGAGGGAGGTAAATCCCCACGGTTGATAGCGGTAGGTAAGAATACCCACAAAATTGATTCGACTGCCATTGAAATATCCTCCGGATCTCGTACTCAAATCAAAATAGAAACGCTTACGGGCATTTGATGAATAGTTAGCAATTATTAAATAATTGCTATAATCCGTGTTGGCTTGTAATTCCAAGCCTCCTGTGCCGCTTGGATCAAAGGGGCTGAACAGATACGTATACTCTTTTCTAAGTCGCATTGTGAATAGTGCGGTGCTCTTGAAACGCATGCGATACATGAAATTAAAGTCCCAATCCAAAAACCCATACGTTTCGTTTCCGATCATATCAAAGTCAAAACCGGGGCCATGGCTTTGAACTTTTCCTTTGGATGGATAGAAGTTATGCCAGATGGTGGAAGCGAGTTGTCGGATATCATTTCTTCTTACAAAGCCAACTTCCGGATTGTAATTGGCGCCAACGCTGCGTGTTAAAATATTCACATTCCATTTCAACGTGCTGTAGGTGATAAATCCGCCATAGGCAAACGCTGAATCTTTCTTTTCTTCATTGAAGGAGTGATGATAAAATGCTTTGCCATTCCAGCGATTATCTTTTGATGCGAGGTTGAAATCCAGACCTGCGGCTCTTGAGTAATTAGTTGGATTGCTGGTGAACTCTCCTCCGATGGAATCCTGAAAGGCTTGCTTGTTGATCAGGATCATACCAATGTTAGAGCGGGCAAATACTTTTTGCTGTATTGTGGCCACCGTGTAGTTGGTAGAAGGTAAATTGATTTCTTCATCTTCCCCGGCTTGCATATTTAAAATTCCGATCCGTGTATTATTATTTATTTTCCCGCTTAGGCGGACGCCACCATAAATAGGGTTCTGCACATTTTGTCCTGTAGAAGAATCGCGGGCCACACCAATTCTCCGTGAGAAAAAGGGGCGGGTTCCCTCCAAACCAAAATTGGCAAAGAGGTCGGCATTCTCCAGAAAGAACTGCCTTCGTTCCGGAAAGAAAATCTCAAATCGGTCAAGGTTAGTGACTTGTTCGTCCACTTCTACCTGTGAGAAATCCGGATTTACCGTGAGGTCAAGATTCAGCGCTGGACCGATACCGATTTTAGCATCACCACCGACCTGAATTTTTGCATCGGTGGGTGTGCCTTCTTCAAAATCACGTTGGGAATTACCAGCCACATACGGGATCACAGACACATTACCTCCGGGTCTTTGCAAGGGCTTATCCCAAATTAATTCTTTGTTGAAAGCAAGATTTACAATGTCGAAGTTGCGTGGAATAGGAGACCACGTTGACCGCTCCGCATATTGGCTGTCGATGCGATAGAAGTTTACGTTCCAGCTGGAAAGATTTTCTTTAAAGCGAAGGGTTTTGAATGGGATGGCGAACTCGGCAATCCAGTAATCATCATAAATTTTCACTTCCGAGTACCACTTGTTATCCCAGCTGAGTGCGAAATCAGCATTGCCTGATCCGCCATTGGCGATTAACCCTTCGCGCTGAACGCCAAATGGATTAACACCAAACACAAATGCGTTCGTCTTATCTTTAAATGTATCGAACACGATGGATACACCATCATTGGCTTCACCACGGTAGTCTCTCCGCAAAGAGGGAGTCACATATTTTCGTGGCCCGCTCCCACTGTTGTACATTTTTGCACCGACATAAATAAACTGCTCATCATAAGCGAGCCTAATTTCAGTTTGAGCATTAGCCAATGAAGAATCGTAAGGAAAGTATTGACGGAAATCAGATGCTACCTCAGTGGTTTGCCAGGCTACATCATCAAGAACTCCATCCAGTACGATAGGGGCTGAGCTTCTTCTGATCACAATGCCGGACTGCCCCAGGGCACCAGAGCTTGCGGATAAGCATAGAATCAGAAAAATGAGAATGCGCACAAGTTTTAAATTAAGCGCGCAAATATAGAGAACGCCTGAAGGTCAGGTAATGAAATTTGATAGGTGGAGGTAAGGGCTTTTCAGCGTTAGATTTTTAAATAGAAATCACGTGTTAGATTTTGGTAGGCAGTTGACCACGTTTCAGCTTTTTCATGAAGTATCAAGTACTCTTTTTTTAGTTTATGATTTTCGAGCTGAAGTTCAAAGAGCAAACGCTCGGGTGGTTTGCTGGCGCGGCCTCGAAACTCGCAAAGTCGAGAACAGTGCCATCTCTGGGTTTCGGCCAATGCAATAAAACTTTGTGCCTCCGCAACCGGAAGAATGAGACACAACTTTCCTTGAGGTGTTACTAAGCGCCTGGCATGGATAAGAAGTTCATCGGGAGGTAAGGATTCCGTATGTCGTGCCCGGGTTCTTTCTTCTGCCGGGGGCTTTGCACTGTGTATAAAGAAAGGAGGATTGCTCACGATCAAATCATACGATTCTGATTCGAAGTTTTGAAGAGAGGTATTTTTGACTCTCACTTTTTGTGGCCAGGGTGAGGCAGCGATATTTTCTTTTGTCTGTTCGCAGTCTTCCGAGGAAATATCAATCGCATCAATGTGCGCCTGGAGTGCCGATCGCTGGGCCATCATCAACGCGATCACTCCTGATCCTGTGCCAATGTCGAGAATCCGATTAGCCCGGCTTACGTCTGCCCACGCTCCTAACAATACGCCATCGGTTCCCACTTTATGGGCACACCGATCATGCTTCACAGAAAATTGTTTGAAACGAAAAATGTCTTTGGTCTTCCTGGCCATTTATTAAGTTTTCAGAAATCAGGCAGGAACAGAATGGTGATAAACCTTATTCTCCCACTCATGTAATAATGGATTCATCATCGAGAACCAAAGCGGTGGAACTAAGGCAATCAAAATCATGGTAGGATAACCAAAAGGTAGTTGCGGACTTTCATCATAATGATTCAACACCTGATACCGTTTGATGGCATTGGCATGATGATCGGAATGGCGCTGTAATTGAAACAAGAAGAAGTTGCTGATGAGCTGACTGGCATTCCAGGAGTGCAGTGGATTTACGCGTTCGTATTTTCCTTCGGGCAATTGTTTGCGTACGATGCCGTAATGTTCTACATAGTTTACTAATTCAAGCAGTGTGAAGGCGAGTATACTTTGAGCAAAAAAGAAAATGGGGACTTGCCATAAAATTCCATTTTGATGTAGACTGAGAAAATAAGTCAGCAGGGCACAAAAGAGTATAGGCCAAATAGCAAACCCGATCATTTCGTTTTCAATACTTAACACCGATTTACCTTTTCGCTGCAAGCTTTCCTTCTCTAATTTCCAGGCATGGGCATAACCATGAAATACCGAGCGAAACCAAAATGAATAGAAACTTTCATTTTTTCTGGCGGTGGCCGGATCTTCTGGAGTGGCTACAAAGACATGATGGCCGCGGTTGTGTTCAATATAGAAATGCATGTAGCAAACCGTCATTAAAATCAGTTTGCTATAAAAGCGCTCTAACGGTGATTTTTTATGCCCTAATTCATGGGCAACAGTAATTCCGATTCCACCGGTTAATAAGCTCACACTGATGGTAAACCCAATCCATTCTGCCAGCGTGTTGATTGCTCCGGTGGTAATTGCGTAGGCACTCCAAATAACAAAGCTCAGTTGAATGAACGTCCACAAGTAGGTGATGAAGCGGTAATAAAACTCTTCTCCTACAATTTTGGCCTCCGTTTCAATTACATTTTTTGTATCCAATCCTGCTTGGTAATCAACGAATGGGATAAATACGAATACAAACCCAAGGGTTAGGTAATTCCACCAGCCTCCGAGATAGTAGCCACTCATAATCAGAGCTGGCAGTATGAAAGCGGTGAAGAAGCTGAGTTTTTTGAAAATCTTCATGTTCGAATTTACAAAAATGTAGGCAGTTGCGTTGATTGACCAAATAAAACAAATGCTTTTCGCCTTGTGGCGATGCCGCCCGATGCTATAGGCATTTAACTCACAATAATATCACTTTCAATTAATTAGGTTACCTTTGCGAATTATTATTTAAAAACATTGATGAAATCATTTGACGACCTGGGACTCTCCGGGCAACTGGTGGAAACGATCCGCCAAATGGGTTTTGAATCACCCACACCGATTCAGGAGCAAGCAATTCCAATATTATTAACCGGAAATACTGACCTGGTAGGGTTGGCGCAGACTGGTACCGGTAAGACCGCTGCCTTTGGTCTTCCCTTGTTGGAGTTGATTGAGGACTCTAACCGCTCTACGCAAGCTCTGATTCTGGCGCCAACGCGCGAATTGAGCGTGCAAATCACCAGTGACCTTGAGAAGTTCTCAGCTGGGATGAAAAATCTTAGTATCGTTACGGTGTATGGCGGAGCCAGCATCAGCGATCAGATTAGAAAAATAAGAAAGGGAGTGCAAATTATTGTAGCCACTCCGGGCCGTTTAATTGATTTGCTTTCACGCAAAGTGGTGGATTTAACAGCCATTCGCTATGTGATATTAGATGAAGCAGACGAAATGCTCAACATGGGCTTTAAGGAAGATATCGATGATATTCTTTCTACCACGCCTAAGCAAAAGAACGTGTGGCTTTTCTCAGCTACCATGCCTCGCGAGGTAAGGGAGATTTCGAAAAACTACATGACCAATCCCCAGGAACTCACGATGGGCGAGCGCAACCAAGGCAACGAGAATATCGACCATCAATACATTGCGGTGGACGATCGCGATAAGTACCTGGCCTTGAAAAGATTTGTAGACTATACACCCGATATTTTTGGTGTGATTTTCTGCAGAACGAAAATCGATACACAAAAAATTGCTGAGCATTTAATTAAAGACGGATACAATGCCGATTCTTTGCATGGTGATCTTACTCAGATGCAACGCGATCGCGTGATGCGCAGTTTTAAAAACAAGACACTTCAATTGCTTGTAGCTACGGACGTGGCCGCACGAGGTATTGACGTGAGTGGCATCACTCACGTGATTCACATGAACATGCCCGATGAAATGGAGTACTACACGCACCGAAGCGGACGTACTGCGCGCGCGGGTAAGAAAGGAATTTCATTAGCGATCATTTCAAAAAAAGAAATCGGTCGTATTCAACAGGTGGAGCGTGGCTTAAAGAGAAAATTCTCTAAGATAAACGTGCCAACGGGTGACGAAGTGTGTCAGAATAAATTACTGGCGCTCGTTCACAAAGTGAAGCAGGTAGAAGTAAATGAAGAAGAAATTGATTCTTTCTTACCGGAAGTATATCATGAATTGAAAGACCTCACCAAAGAAGATATCATCAAGCGTTTTGCTTCGATTGAGTTCAATCGGTTTCTCGAATACTATCGCGATGCGAAGGATTTGAATAATAAATCAGATGGCAGAACAAGATCGTACGAAAGTAGTGGTGATGCGGGTGGTGATCAGTTTGCAACAGGTGACCGTATCTTCATCAATGTAGGCAAGATGGATGACCTTGAAAAAGGAACCTTGTTGGGATTGATTTGTGATTTTGGTGAAGTGACCGGAGATGTGGTTGGAAAGATTGACCTGAAGGGTGCTTATTCATTCTTTGAAGTGGACAAGAAGTACACCGAGCAGATCATGAAAGGCTTTGAAGGTGTTGAAGTGCGAGGAAGAAAAGTGAGATTAGAGCTTTCGGGTCCTCATAAAGAGCAATATTCAGAGAAGAAGAAAGAACGCTTCTATGGCTCTAAGAAAGAGTCGTTTGGTGGTGGAAGTGGTGGCGCAAGAAGAAGCGGTGGTGAAAGAAAAGGCCGCGGAAGATATTGATCTTCTTACTTTATTAAGCTGACTTTGCGTTGGCGAGATGAGTTGTTGGAATATTTCTGACAACTTTTTTTTTTGAGTGCTACACAGGTTTAAATTGTTCAAATGCTTCTTTGCAGGTATTGCAATAAAAGATAGCTCTGCATAGGGTGGGACCGAAAGGAGATTTTAATTCGGTGTTAGTGCCATTGCAACGTGGGCAAATGGCGGTTTCTAAAATTTCGAGATCGATAAATATTTTGGATGAGGGTGGAGGTGCCAATCCAAATTGTTTTAGGGATTGCTTTCCCTTTTCTGAGATCAGATCTGAACTCCATGGTTTCTTAAAGCTGATGTTTATAGTAATATTTTTTACACCACGATTTTTTAAAACGCCTTCCACTTCATTCTTCATGTATTCCATCGCAGGGCAACCGACAAAAGTGGGAGTCATCTCCACGGTAACTTTTTCCTCATCAACAGCAACGTCCGTGATAACGCCCAAGTCAACCAAAGAGAGCACCGGTATCTCAGGATCCTTCACTTCTTCTAGCCAGGTATAGATTTCAGCTGCGGTAGGATTCATTATGGATACGTTATGTTGAATGATCCTGCGATGATTTGATTAAGATGATGTTTGAGATGTTTTATATAATCGGCTGCAAGCCACTGAACTGTGTGAATGGATGGACTTAATTTTCCGGTATCGCAGGTGCGATCATAATTTTTAACTGGCATTTTGCTGAGCACAGCAATGATTCGTTCGTTCAATAATTGCCATAGGGCGATTACTTCAGCATCTGGCATGTTTTGATAGTCGTTGGCACTTACCCAAAAATCCTGATCGTATACAATATTGGGTTGTTGCTCATATTGCCCTACTAAAAATCTTCTGAGGTTGTTGTGTGCTGAATCAATCAGGTGGCCAAGCACTTCTTTTTTACCCCATTTATTTGGATCTGGCTTTGCGTTAAAGTCATGTGTGCTGATCGCCTTAATCTTTACTGAAAAGGTAGAAACGATTTCCTTTAGTTCTGATGTTATGTTTTCCATTACCATTCTGCGGTGGGGTCAATATTGAATACCTCGCTCATTTCATCCAGCAAGGGTTGAAGATGTTCGCTGTGTTTTCCCATTCTGCCTCCAACGATGGGCTGAATGATTTTTATATCAGGCAAGTACATACTGGTTTGAGCCAGTATCTTTTGAATCTGCGCCAGCCACTTCTCTTTTATCTTCTGCTCACCTTCAAAGATACCGCTAGCGATGATTTCCTTTTCGTAAGGAGATTCTTCAAAGATGCCTACTGCAAATGGCAGTGCATACGCTAATGATTTTTGAAGACGCTCTATGCTTTCAGGTGTTGCTGACCCAAGTTGTTTGATCCACGTGTTTGCATGCAGCGTGTGGTATCTTAGTTCACCACGGATTTTGGCTGCTAGCTGTGCCAGTGGTTCATACGAAGATCGGGTTAGTGCTTCAAAGCGAATTGCTTCTGCTGTATCATACAGAAAATGTCTTATTAAGCTAAAGTCATATTCTGCATTGGGTAATTCCACTAACTGGCAATTGTGAAATTGACTGGCATTGCGGGTGAACGCTACTGTATCTGGATCACGTTCTCCCAATTGATGAAGTATCGTATATAGTGCCAGGCTTTGACCGATTTTATCCTGCGCCATGGAAGAGAACGCGATGTCTTCTTCCAGTAATGGTCCCATACCGGTCCATTCTGAATTGCGATGCCCCAGGATGAGTTGATCATCAGCCATTTTATAAAGAAGTTCTTTTAATGCGAGTTCACTCATGGCCTTAGTTAGTTTTTTCCAGGAAATTTTTCAGTTTAACTCCGCCTTTGTATTCCGATGCATCGCGGAATTTTTTTTCCGGTAAGGTGATCCATAAATCTTTTTCTTCGGGTGTGGTGAATCGGATTTTATCGTTTCTGATCGCCCAGATATTATACACGGTTTTGCCAGTATTTAATGTTGTTTTAGCAATTGCCATTGCGTGTAAATCATTTGCTGCACTTACTGAACCAGCGTGCACGTGTTGCTTCCCGCGTTTTATAAGGTGGTAAATTTCGAAGCTAGTCTTATCACCAGCATCGTCAGCTACTTCTGGAATTGAATCATACGCATTTTTATCACCTTCTGTCATGGGAGAAACATAGACATCTTGCGTATCAACGACATACAGGGATGTGCAGGTAAATCTGCGCGTAAATGCTTCTTTCGCCAACACATATGCCATTTCTAAATTGGGGGCATGTACGCAGCCCTCATGCTGAAACGGTTTTCCTTCTTTCGGCTCTACAAAAACTTCAAAGGTGCCAAATTGATCAAGTGGAACTTTGTGACTTTCCGTCTCCACGATTTCTGGTAAACGATTGACGCGGGGGTCTAAAGAGTTCAAGGTTTAAAATTTAAGATTCAAAATTCAAGGTCAATCCAACATCTACAATTCAATTTTGAATATAGAATATTGAACGTAAATCAAGCTAATGGAGTAACATACGTTGCCTTCGGTGCTTTCAACGCTTCACGCACCCACTTGCCCCTTTCTTCAGCAACTCTTCTTACCTCAAGTCTTTCCTTATTGCAAGGGCCATCTCCGTTGATCACCCGTTTAAATTCTTCCCAATCGGGCTCCGTATAATCCCATCTTCCCGTTTCGGTGTTCTTCTTTAGGTTCGGATCAGGAATGGTAAATCCTAACTCCCAGATTTTAGGAACATACATGTCCAGAAACTGGTTACGCATATCGTCATTGGTGCCCATCTTCACTTTCCATCGCATCAACACTTCAGTGTGGGTAGAAATTTTATCAGAAGGGCCAAAGAAATGCATCATGGGTGGCCACCAGCGGTTCAGGGCTTCCTGAAACATGTCTCTTTGTTTTTGTGTGCCTGATGCAAGATAGATAACGCAATGATGTCCATACTTTAAATGGAAGGACTCTTCAGCGCAAATTCTATCAAGCGCCCGGCAATAGGGTCCATAACTTCCCTTTGCATTGGCTAATTGATTTACAATCGCACCAGCATCGACCAACCATGAGATAAAACAGCAATCGGCCCAGGTAAAAGTTGGGTAGTTGAATACGTTCGAATATTTTGATTTGCCTGTGATCAGGTCATCGATCATTTGCTCGCGTGATTTGCCTAAGGTTTCAGCTGCACTGTATAAAAGTTGGGCATGACCTACTTCGTCCTGAACTTTGGCCATCAGTGCCATTTTTCTTTTGAACCCCGGTGCTCTCGTAATCCAGGTGCCTTCCGGTAAGGCTCCAATAATTTCGCTGTGGGCGTGCTGCTCAATCATTCGGATAAGTTGCTTCCGATATAACTGTGGCATCCAATCGGTAGGTTCAATTTTTTCTCCCCGTGCAATCCGCGATTCAAACTCAGCAAGTTTTGCTGGATCTTCCTGTGCAATACTGTCGATTTTGATTCCTTCAAACGTATTTCCTCCTCCGTACATAATTGATGTGGTTTATGCCTAACAATCGTTTGCAAATATAACAGTACCTGACGAAGAAGGTTAGTCCCGTAAGGCAAAAAAATAAGAAGAAGTGAGGATTTTTAGACTTTCTTCAGGCCGTTCAGCAGCATGTCGGCCAATTGCTGACCCAGGTTTTGAGGGTCTATTTTGCTTGCCGGGTCATACCACATTGGCATCCAGTTAAGGGAAGAGAAAAGCGTCATCACAGCAAGTTTTTTATCGATTGTATCTTTAAACTCTCCGGTGCGGGTGCCTTCTTCAATCATGGTTTTGAAGCGATTGATATAATTGATCCTGAGAAACAGGAATTCGCGTAAATATGGTTGGCTCAGGTGTCGGTGCTCATTCATAAAAACGGCCGATGCAGTCAGGTCTTTCGCCATTACCTGGATGTGACCAATGATACCAAGTCTTAGCTTTTCGGTAGCTGAAACGTTTTTCTTTTCTACATCCATCAAAGACTTTCTGAATTCAGCGGCCATGTCGAAGCAAAGGTGCTGAAGGATTTCTTCTTTGGACTTAATGTGGGAATAAAGACTCGCGGCTTCAATGCCTAGTTTCTGGGCCAGGTCGCGCATGGAGGAGGCCGCATATCCTTTTTCGCGAAATAATTCAGCGGCACTGCGTATTACTTGCTCTTTGCGTGTGAGATTGACGGCTGCTTCCATGTTCACTTTATCGTTGGGCTAAGTTAATTAATTAAATTTGATAAAATTCAAATCTGCCTAAAATGAAGTTCAATTCAGTGAAGGAGTACTTTTATAAGTTGAATAATACGGGGTACCAACTCATGATGGTGCCTCTTATTCTTTTTACTTTTTATTATGCGCAATCGATCATTAACCTATCAGGAATGATAATTTTGAATCGTGAGATTTCTAAAGTTCTTTTCTTCGTATTGTGTGGCTTGAGTATAATAGGCCTAACGATCGTTCAGGTAAAAACCAAAAACAAAGCCAATGCAATTGCCAGGCAGGTGGGATTGGGAATCAAGTTGGAGAAGCTTGGAACGTTGCTAACGCGAAAGATGCTAACCATTTCAATACTGGCGCTACTGATGCCTATTGCTTTACTCTTCACCGGTGATAGTTACTTTAGTATTGCCTTTGGAGTTTTGGTGTTGTGGTTTTTTTTGCAGTGGCCAACACCCAGACGGGTTTGTCGACTTTTACAATTGCGGGGCGATGAGAGAGAAATGGTGATCACACGGGGTGAAGCATTCAAATAAAAAAGTCCGTATCGCTTGGCGCAACACGGACCTTCTTCATTTTTATTGTGCTAAAACGTTACTCCGAAACTAAAGGCATTTAACTTAGGCCCTTTATTTTCTGCGAAGAGTTCATTCATGTCATAATTGAAGAACAGATCTACATCTTTGAAACCTACCTGTGTACGCAAACCATAGCGAATGTTATTCAAATAGAAATTGTCATGATCTTTTGGTTTGCGTTCATCACCACTTTCTTCGAATACCTGCTTGGTGTAACTATCAATTCTATATCCAACATAAGGGCCTACACCAATTCTGAAAGAGTCTGAATTTCTGCCATCAAAGAAGCTGGGTTTTCTTTTATTGCCGCCAAAGTCAATCATGGGCACGATGGAGGCATTAAGGTAGGTGGCCGTTAACTTACTTTTTTTGAAGTCAGCATCGCGTGTGTCCAAGGCAAAGAGTACTGAGTTATTGTCTTTCGTAATTTGTGTTTGTTCATTCTGAAACTTGAAGTTATACCAGCTCGCACCCAAACTCCACTCCAGGTAAAATTTGTTGGCAAGTCGGGTGCGCTGCACCGAGTTGATGCCCACATACCAGGAACCCCATGGTTTTACGGTATACAAACTGTTGTCCTGGTCAGGAAATCCACTGCCTGTTACATAATTGTTCATACCCAAATCAAAATTGATGGAGTGGTATGTTCCCCTATTATGCCTGTCAGGGTGATGCCATTCCTTGTGTTCGCTATCATTGGTCCAGTCTTCGGTGTTGGTAGTTTCTTCTGTCTCTGCTTTTGAAACGATAACCGAATCCCTTTTTAAATATTCCTGTGAGGAATGACTATTTGCGCTTGTATCCTTTTGTTCCAACTTCCTGATCAGATCATTCATCAGTGCCTGGAAGTCATACTTTTTGAGTGTTTCAAGGTCCTCTTTATTCTGAATGGTGAAGGTAATTTTGCTGGCTTCGCCCACTTTAATGACTACCGTGTCTGCAGGTTTGGTTTGCGCTTGCACATAGGTTCCTGATAACAGGAGCGAAGCGAGAGCAATGACAATTCTCTTTTTCATGTGAGTATATATTAATTTCTTTTTGGTTTATCTTTTTTAAAATCGAGGGCGAATAATTGATCCTTGGCATCGCGAATAATACCCAGGTCTGAATCACCATTTTTTACATCGCGGGCGGCCTCCAGTATTTTTTTCAACCCGGAGTTTTCAACCTCCTTGTTTTGAGCCACTGCTATGACAGGTTCTTTTGATATGGATTCAAGTGTAAATTCGATCACCACAGGTCTTTCTGTTTTAGTAACCTGAGCAACCCGTGTTGGTTCGGCTACAACCACAATTTCTTCAACCAGCGTTTGCTGCTCATTATTTTCTATGGCGATCGTTTCCGTGAGTGAATTTTGCTCCTTTTTTACATCGCTATTTTCATTTCCTTTTTTTCTTTTCTCTGGCTTAGTTGTTTGAGCCGTGTAGGGTTTAGTGCTTTCAATGATTTGTTCAACGGGTTTTTCAATTGGATTTTTTTCAGGTACAATCAATTCTGTTTTCCCTGTTAGTTCAACGGGGACAATCGATTCATCCTGGTTTAAGAAAAACCACGCACTAAAAAGAGTGCAAAACAAAACAAATACAGCGGCCATTCGCCAGACAATAATTATCTTATTTTTTTTTGTTAGTCCTGCTTGCACCTTCTCCCAGGCGTCCGCTGAAGGTGTGATCGTGTGACCACCCAGCACATCTTTAAATAATTGGTCGATACGGTTGCTCATATCAATTCGTTTTTTGAATTAAATTCTTTTCAGTTTCTATCAGACTCTTTTGCAGGGCTACTCTTGCTCTGCTCAGTTGTGACTTGGATGTGTTCTCACTGATTCCCAACTGGTCGGCAATTTCTTTGTGTGAATACCCATCAATCGCATAGAGGTTGAACACAATCCGATAACCGGAGGGAAGTGTTTCAATCATTTTCAAAAGATCTTCTGCCTGCAGGTGACTTTCCAGTTTTTCAAAATCCGGCTCACGGTCCGCTGCTTCAATGTCCATATCGAGGTACATATTTTTGTTTCTTCTCAGATAGGTCAGTGATTCATTTACCACCACCCGCTTCATCCAACCTTCAAAACTTCCTTCTCCTTTATATTGATCAACCCGATCCAGGATTTTGGTGAAGGCGGTGATCAACACATCTTCGGCCTCCATTTTTTCTTTGATATACCTACAACACAAGGCATACAGCTTACCTGCGTAACGCTCGTACAAACCTTTTTGGGCCTTAGCATCTTTGCGCTTGCAGCCTTCGATCAGTTCTATGTCTTTAGCTCTGTAAACTGTAAAATCCATTCGATCAAATTCAATTACAAGATGCGAAACCCGGTGCCGGGGTTGCATCAACCTATTTATTTTTGAAATAATACTGAAGCACCCTATTGGGATGATAGCCCGTGGTTTACAACGGATACGGCAAACGCTTTGTTTCTGAGCGAATTATGGGAGTTATTTTAGATGCCGTTGAAAAGTTCGAAACTCTGCAGGTATTCCGGAATGATTGGTTTCCATCCCATTTCTTCTATTTTTTTCGAAAAGGTTGTGGCGCTTTCTATTTCTCCATGCGTGATAAAAGTCATTTTTGGGCTTTCCTTAAAATTTCCGAGCCAGCGAAGTAATTCACTTTGATCGGCATGGGCAGAAAGACCATTGATTACTCTCACCTGACATTTCACCGGCACATCTTCACCAAATATTCTTACGGTTGGTTCACCTTCCAGAAGGCGTCTTCCACGTGAACCTTCTGCCTGAAATCCTGCAAAAAGTACGGTATCATTTTCTTTTTGTAGACGATGGTATAAATGATGCAACACCCTGCCACCGGTAGCCATGCCGCTGGCTGATATGATGATGGAAGGTTTCTTCAGATCATTCAATGCCTTTGAGCTTTCGCGGGAATTACAAAAATGAACATGAGGATCATCGAAGATGCTGATTAATTTTCCGTCTACGTGAGTGACTTTTATTTTATGTTCGTTGGAGTGGCGTTCATATAGATCCGTTACACTAATGGCCATCGGACTGTCAATATAAATGGGCAGGGTAGGGATTGTCTTCTTTTCCATTAACATATGGAAATAGTAGATCATTAACTGAGTTCGTCCCACCGCAAATGCCGGAACAATAATAACGCCATTGCGATCATTGGCTTCATTAATAATTTTGGCTAAATCCGTTTCCACCTGATCGATGGGATTAAGTCGGTCACCATAGGTGGATTCAATCACCAAAATATCAGCTTCTGTAATGGCTTTGGGCGGATTCATTATCGGGTCATTATAGCGACCCAGATCGCCTGAGAAAACAATTTTCTTTTTTGTTCCCTTTCCTGCCAGCACCAACTCAGCTATGGCCGAGCCCAGGATGTGCCCTGCATTGTGATAAACTAACGAAAGGTTTGGAAACAGTTTTATTTCCTTTTCAAATCCAACGCTATCAACAAATCCAAATACGCGCTCAGCATCTTCTTCTGTGAAAAGCGCTTCGGGCTTATGGTGCTTTGAGTATCCACGCTTGAAGGCAAAGAGTGCTTCTTCTTCTTGCAGTTTGGCTGCATCTTTTAACATGATTCGCATCAGATCTTCGGTGGCGTGGGTGCAAATGATGCGCCCGTGAAAACCATCTTTTACTAATCGTGGTAAATAACCAATATGATCGATGTGTGAGTGTGTGATTACGATCAAGTCGATTGTCTCAGGATCTATCGGTAGCCTATCCCAATTACGAAGTCGTAATTCTTTTTGGCCCTGGAAGAGGCCGCAATCAATCAGAACTTTTTTGTGGTCAACTTCGAGTAAATATTTTGAACCGGTTACGCTGCGAGCAGCGCCAAGAAATTTTAGTCTTACTTTCATGAAAAGAACAGTCAGTATTCAGTTCAGAAAGATACCAAAAAAGTGTGTTCTGCAAGAGTGTTAGGCAACGAACTTTGAATCATTGCACAAACACATCGTTAACTAATTCTTAGTTTCTTGTAATCACTTCCGCATCACCCCGATGTGATACTGAACTGGCCACACCTTTATCAATTTCCAATTTGTTGGTAACAAATACTTTAGCTGATGATGCGCCTTGCGCTTCAATAATGGCATGGTTAACCTGATAATTGTAAGCACGTAAGCCACAGGCTCCTGTCAGGTTCGCTTCCATAAACTGACCATCACCTTTAAGTTCGAGCGTTGACGCACCGGTTAATTCAATTGTAAGGTTTTCTGCATTAATATCTCCCTCGCCATTCACAGCACCAGTCAATTTTATTTCGATGTCCTGTGATCGAAAGCCTCCGAATCTAAGTTTACCGGCACCCTGTATACTGAGCTCTTTTAACTCGGGCATGGTTATGGTTATCTTCACTTTGTCATCATCGAACAAATCCTTCTTCCAGAAGAATTTGTCTTTATTCTTATACTCAATCACTAATGTTTCCTGATCGCGATAGACTTCATATCGTTTCTTCTCGCTATCAGAGCCGGTCATTTGCACAGCGAATACGTCTCCTTGTTCAATCCGCACATCAAATAAGCCCGATAGATCTACCGATGAAAAATCTTTCAGACCATACTGATCATTCAGCTCCGCAATTTTTCTTTCTGATGGCTCTGAGCAGTTCACACATTCAAATCCATCCTTGGTCATTTTCCAGGTCTTGTTGAAATTGGAGTCTCGGTATCCATCATATTCTCTGAAATTATTATCAATCATGCGCCACATGCCCTCCTCCACAACGAAGAGTGTGTTATAGGGTATGAAAAGATCCATGTCCAATCGCTGTGTTCTGAATTTAGAATCTTTTTTGAATGTAATGTTAGAATCAAAGGTGATTATGCTATCGCTCTGTGTCACTTGGTAGTCAACCATTTGAGCATTTTCACCTGCCGCTTTGCGCGTGTTTCCCTGCGCCTCAAAACGCTGCACCAACTTGATACCATTGCCTTCATATCCTTTGATGGTGATGGAGGTTACATCATAGTCATCCAAACCAACTTCATTCACTTTTAACACGGGTGTTTTGCCATCAAGGGTAAATGTTTTTTCTACGCGATATTCACCTTCTTCTTTGAAGGAGTACACAATCTGTGGGATGGTAAAACTCATGACACCAACACTGATGAAGAAAAGTACAAACATCGACCAGCCTACCAGTGGATTAAATACTATTTTCTTGGCAATGATTGAATTACCAATCAGAATAATAAACATAGTTGGTATCAATGCTGCGATAAAGGCAAATACAATCGTCCAGGTAGGGAAGGAGTTTCTGAATGCTTCCATCGGAAAACCAAATTCACTTACCGGAATATCCCACCAGGATGGCAATGCCGAGATGGAGATGAATCCAAACACAAGGCCAGCGGCAATTAAGAGAGCGATAAACATGCTTAGCCCGGTAAGACTGATGACAAGACCGATCAGTGTGCGCATTACATCAATAGCCACTTTAAAAACCGGACCAAGTACTTTCGAGATGCCTTCAATAATCATGGCAATCAATCGGAAAGGGAATAATACTATTTTGGTTAATACACTTTCTTCCTGATCATCCTTTTCATTCAGATTCTTCTTTACCGTAGTCTCAATGTTAGATAAGGTAAAAGCTTCGCCTTGCATTTGCATTTTTTCGGTGATAGTTTTTGCTTGCGGCAAGGCGATCCATAATATGATATAAGTAAGAAGTCCTAATCCACCGAAGAAGGCGAAGATTACAAACAATACGCGAATCAGTGCGATATCGGCTCCGAAAAATGCGGCCACACCACTGGCCACACCGCCAATTACTTTTTTCTCACTGTCGCGATACATTTTTTTCACGGAGGCTTCTTCTTCCAATTCCTCAGAGGCTGGTAGAGCGATCCACAGAATGATATAGACAATCAATAAACTTCCATAGCTACCCAATACTAACAAAGCAAAAAGTAATCGTGGCCACACGGGGTCTATATTAAAGTAGTGTCCTAATCCCGCACAAATACCACCTGCTATTTTTCGCTTTTGATCTCTGAATAATTTTTTAGAGGCTTCACGCGCATGACCTGAGGACGAAGACTGACTTTTGCTTTTATTTTCTTCCGATGCAAATTCAGCCGCACCCAGTTCTTGTTCTTCGGCAGCTTTAAAGTCGCTTACGCTACCCATGGTGGCAATCAGGCTGGTCACATCTTCGGATGTAATCACTTGTTTGCCTTCGTTGAGTTTTGCTAAAAATATTTCGGCAATGCGGCTTTCTATGTCAATGAGAATCTCGCTGCTGTCTTCAAACGAAGCAAAGTAGCGTTTAATCGAATCAAGGTATTTACGAAGTGTTTCGTACCCGTCTTCTTCAATGTGGAAGATAATGCCGCTGATGTTTATACTGATATTCTTTTTCATATTCGAACGATCGTTATGAGCAGGGTTAGTGGAAGTTAGCTAGTAGATTTGGTTTTAATCATTTGGGTAGAGTGAACAAGGTCGTCCCAGGTATTGCTTAACCCGTTCAGAAATTTATCACCTTCTTCAGTCAATTTATAGTACTTGCGTGGTGGCCCCGATTTCGACTCCACCCACTTGTATTCCAACAGCCCGGCATTTTTCAGGCGGGTCAGTAGCGGATACAGCGTGCCTTCTACGACAATCATTTTTGCAGACCTCAACTCATCCAGCATGTCTGAAGCGTATACTTCACCACGTGAAATAATATGAAGGATGCAATACTCCAATATGCCTTTTCTCATCTGTACTTGTGTGTTTTCAAGGTTCATACATCCATTTGTTAAGAACTGATCTTGCGATGTTATACGCGAAAGTACTATGTATGGCCAAGTACTGGATGAAAATTTTTAATGTTTTTTTAAAAAGGCCTTAATTTTAATGATTTTGAGGATTGAAAGCGGATGGTTACCCGTATTTTTGAATTTCGTATTCAGTCCAGAACGATCATATTGAGAAAACTGTGCGGTTAGGATTTCATCTTTTGCTATTTCTTGTCTTGTTGCCCTGGGAGGGGTACTCTCAATATACCAATGAATGGGTCCGCCCGGGACAAGTTTATTATCGAATACCGGTTGTCAAAAAAGGAATTTACAAGTTAACCCATTCGGATTTACAAAATTCCGGTGTGCCGGTGAGTGCCATTGCCCCGCAGCTTGTTCAACTTTTTCATCGTGGTAAGGAGCAAGCCATTTTTGTGAAGGGTCAATCGGATGGTGTGCTTAATACCGATGATTATATTGAGTTTTTTGGCCAGGCCAATGATGGAACCCTGGATAAGACATTGTATAAGTCCAGCACCTCTCAGCCACATAACTACTACAATTTATTCAGCGACACGACTGCTTATTTTTTGACGTGGAGCCTTGGTGCAGTTCCGGGAAAAAGAGTTACGTTTTTCGATGAGGTTAATGTAACCAACATCCCTAAAGAGGTATTTCATAATGAAGAACGACTGATCATCAATCAAACTCAATATGCGGGTGGAGTAACCGTGAATGACATACTTCAATACACTCATTTTGATATGGGTGAGGGCTGGACAGGCAATGCAGTCATTCAAGGGCAGTCTGTTGATTACACGATTAATCTTGTCAACAACATTGAAACTGGCTCTGGCAATCCACAATTGGAAATACTGCTTGTTGGCCGGGATAATATTTCGCATACCGCTGAGATTTTTGTTGGTTCCAGTAGTGGAGCATTGAGATC
>Ga0163149_10001770_pt1 | contig 27251 bp, 23 predicted proteins | sample OliLakLV19MP5G1_FD_148604 | JGI IMG/M metagenome (GOLD analysis project Ga0163149, IMG submission 148604) | Freshwater microbial mat bacterial communities from Lake Vanda, McMurdo Dry Valleys, Antarctica - Oligotrophic Lake LV.19.MP5.G1 | ecosystem: Environmental > Aquatic > Freshwater > Lake >... | reverse complement strand
GCTTGCTAATGTTCAGGTCAAAGATGCAATTGTTGTAAAGTTAAATACACTGGAGCCATTAAGTGATGCCAAATTAAGTATTGAGGAGTTGAAAAAAATCCAACAGGAATGGGCCGGGGCAGGAGCTGTTCCATTAAGAGAAGAAGTGAGATTAAATAATGCGTTTGGCAAAGCCACTGATACCTTTCTTGAAAAGGTAAAAGTTAGTTTCCCGGAAGAGAAAAATATTTTTCGTATTAAGTACGAACAAATGCTTACTCACCAGCAGGGTAAGGATCAGATCCAAAAGGAGCGTTTTGCTTTGCAGGATAAAATTAAAAAGCTTGATGCTGAAGCTAATCAATTGGAAAATAACCTTGGCTTTTTTGGCAAATCAAAAAAAGCAAATCCAATCCTTGATGAATACCTTAAGAAGCTCGATGATGTGAAGCAAGAACTTGTTAACCTTCGCGCTCAATTAAAAGCAATACCTTCTGTTTAGATTAAATTTCTTTAAAAAAAACAGCGGGCACACATTTGCCCGCTGTTTTTTTGATATTAGCTAAGATTTATTATTTCATAATTATTTTCGTGATTCTTTTCTCATTTCCAACAACAACTTCCACAAAGTAAATTCCTGTTGCGAAATTTTCTTTGCTTATTTTTTTGTTGTAATTACCCTGGAAGTTCTCAAGTCTTTCATTGTAAACTAACAACCCAAGTGTGTTCATGATATTGACCTCTCCGTTACCTTTTTGTTCAGTATTAAAACTCAGGGTGAAGCTGCCATTGTTGCTTGGGTTAGGGTAAATACTAACCTGGAAATTAGCAGCCGCCAATTTAGGTACATTGCTAAGCACATCAACATAAATGGTGTCAGATGCTGTACAACCGTTGTGATCTGTTACTGTAACAAGGTATTGTCCTGTGGTTGTTACCGTTATCATTTGGCTCGTTTCTCCGGTACTCCAGCTGAATGAAGCTCCTGCGTTTCCTGCGTCTAATACTGCGCTTGTTGCAACAACCATGTCACTTCCAAGATAAACTGTCGGAGGCTGGTTAACAATGATGTTTATTGTATCCGATGCGATGCAAATTCCGTTTCTTACTGTTACGCAATACATCCCAGTGTTACAAGCATTTTTCGATGGATAATTACCTCCGCTACACCATTGGTAATAGGTGGCGCCTGTAGTATATGCGTCCAGTAGAATACAACCGCAAACTGTTGTGTCAGGTCCAAAGTTTAAATGAATGGTTCCGTTGGTGATGTCTACGATAATTGTGTCTGATGCAAAGCATCCTCTCGAGTCAATCACATTAACATAGTATGTTCCGCTTACATACACAAAAATAGTTTGTGTAGTTGCGCCAGTACTCCAGGAATAATAAGCACCCTGAATTCCTGCATCCAGCATTATGGAATCATCTTTACAAGTTATCATTGTGGTGTCAGAACCCAGATCTACCGTGAGAGATCCAGGAGTTATTGTAACATCAATAGAATCGGTTGCAGTGCAGTCCCCCTGGTTTGTAACAACAACATTATATGATCCTGTTGCATTAACATGAATTGTTTGAGTTGTTTCTGCTGTACTCCATAAATATACCATTCCCGGATTTCCTGCTTCAAGTGTTAATGAACCTGTACATGTTACAAGTGTTGTGTCGCTTCCTAGGTCAACAATAAGTTCAGGTAATACAGTAATATTAATTGTGTCTGATGCTGTGCAGTTTCCTTTTATTGTAGTAACATAGTATGAACCCGTAGCTGTAACGGTTATTGTTTGTGTTGTCGCTCCTGTGTTCCATACGTAAATTAATCCGGGATAACCTGCATCAAGTGTAACGCTTTCTCCAAAACAAACTGTGGTATCGTTTCCAAGTTTCGCTTTAGCTTCTTCTAAAATAATAACAGAAACAATATTACTTTCTGTTGTATATCCCAAAAATGTACATCCTATTGTTCTTGCGCATCTTATATAATATGTAGTTTGAAAAATGCTATCCGGACTATAAGATGGTGAATTGGCTCCTGGAATTGGAACCCAATAAGGATTTCCGTAAGTATTCGCGGTATCTACATAACTATACAACCATTGATAAGTAATTGATTCTCCCGGATTGGAGGTAGCATCCATTACACTAACAAGGGTGTCCGGTTTAAACGGACCGCAATGTATCTGGTCGTATCCAATTACTCCCGGAGTTAAAACATTTGTATGTCCTGTAACTATTACGGTATCTGTAACAGTACACTGTAAAGAATCTGTAACTGCAAGTACATATGTTCCCGCCATATTAATAGTAGGTGTAAGTGTATTTGCTCCTGATACAATATTGCCACCATTATAGGCATGCCATTGTATAATTGGTCCATGAACAAAAGTAGAGCCATACAGGATCGCGTCTGTCCAATAGCATTTTAGATTAACATTTGGTCCTGCGTTTGCGCTCGACATACAGTTACAAGCCCCGCTTCCTCCATTTGCTCCTGTAATTAATCGTCCGCCTGTGCTATAAAAATTACCAGGGCCAAATTGATAGATCACACAACCTTTAACAAAGTCGATCTGGAAATAACAATTTGGTATTATAACTGTTAAGCAGTGTGTTTGCCCGCAAGCAAATGTCTGGCTATCCATATCATAAATTGTTTGGAGATATGCAGTATTAACATCGAATGTGGCGCTAGGTGCGCTATAACTAACCAATGAAAATATTGTGGGATCTGATCCGGGACTTACTTCAAAGCAAACTTTTACAGTATCGCCTGAAAAAACATTGCCGGATAGTGATCCTACACTGTTCCCGTTAACAGAGTATAAAATGTTGACTGCATCGCCGTTGCCGTAATTCTGGCAATCCGGATCTGCAAATGCACAAAAAGGTAAACCAAGCGCCAGCATCGCCGCGATAGTTTTTCCCTTAATTTTTTTTAGTAATTTCTTTTTCATGAGGTTGAGGTTTTTGTTTTAATAAATTTTAATTGCAATAGTGAATTGATTTCTGCAACAAATTTATCCCACACTAACTACATGAGTTTTGCTAATTCGTTAAGGAGGTCTTTTAAGTAGCTTAAGGAATAGAAAAAAATGGTACGGGTTTTTCTGTAGAATTTATTTTACAGAAGGATTAAAAAATGAAATTTTTTCGGATATGTCAAATAAAAACAGCCTATTTACCAGTAAAGATAAATAGGGCTGTGATAACGTAAGAAAAATCTGGGGAGATTATTGCTTACCGTTTTTTGAATGGGGAATTATCTGCTCACAGAAACTTTTTTGGTGAAAGAATGTGTTCCTGCGTTTATGGTAATAAAATAAATACCATTGCTTAAACTTTCATTGTTTAATTCTATTTTATTTGTTCCCTGGTTCATTTGTCCTTTGTTTATAGAGTATACCATTTGGCCAATAGAGTTGTAAATGTTTACTGTTACATTTTCATTGTATTCCAGGTTAAGAGTTAAACTTGTTTTATCTGAGAACGGATTTGGATAAACAGAGAATTGATTGTTTGATGATTGTTCAGTTATTTCTGTTGCTACAGTTCCGATCGTCACATTGTCAATATACATATCATTGCCTCCATTATTGATAGCTTTAAATTTAACAAGTACACTTCCTTGTCCCGCATAGCTGCTCAGGTCAACTGATTCCTTGCGCCACTCTGTTGATGTCGGTGTGAAAACTGTGTTGTGTGGAACGAGTGCCGATTTTGTTTTTAAATTACTTCCCGATTTAGCGAACAATGCATTGGACCATGTTGCACCACAATCGTCAGAAACATAAATTTCAAGCGTATCGTTGCTGGCGCTTGTCATTTGTGCATATGCCAGGTCAAAATTCAAAAATTGATTTCCGCTAAGTGCAGACATATCAAACATTGGGGGATATAATTCATCCACAGTTCCTAAATGCATTGAAGGGTCATTTGCGAACCATGATTCATAAGAAACATAATAAATACGTGCAGCTTTAGATGACAAACCAAAGCCTCCCGCAGACATAGTTCCAAACCATCCCCAAAGAGGGGCATCAATGTTATTGATGGTCCAGCCCATAGGAAGGTTGCCAATAGATGTGTTTGTTTCAAAATCGGTTGTATGATTTGTTGTAGAAGTAAAATAGTGTTTGGTTAGTTGGTCATTGATTGAATTATGATCAGTGCCTGCTGCTGCGGTTAATCCTGTATAATAAACGGTAAGTGTGTGTGACATTGTTGCATTTGGGAATGTAGAAGAAAGGAGCGATACATTTACTGATTGTCCGCTTGCTAAAGTTCCTGTCCATTGTGTTGAATCGTACGAACTGTTGTCAATGCTAAAATGTATCATTGCGGAACTCAGAGTAGCGCTTCCTAAATTTTTAAGTGTAACCTGCGGCAATGTTGATACTGAACAAAAATAGTCGTTATCAATAGTAAGATTGGCATCGCATTTTAACAAGATAGGTGCGCTATATGCTGCCTGTATCACATTTTTATTTCCATCATCTTGTATAAAACCAACCAACGCAATTTCGTTAAGGTCATAAATATAAGAAGGGATAATAATTTTAAAATCGAATGTATCGGCCTGCGTATTGATCCAGCTGCTTACTAATGTTGTGCCGTTAGCGTCTGGTACCATTTTGCGCATTACATCATGGAAATTTTTTTCGCCATTGGATCCGGGGGCAGTGTTAAAATGTATTTCTTTTTCTTCAAGAGCGATACGAAGTTTAAGTGTTCCACTTGCGGTGAATGCCTGGCTGGCCTGGATAATACATTTAATATTTAATGAATCTTCATTTGCAGTATAACTGTGTGTGAGATTCATGGTAAAAGGTGATGTCACGGAATACCTTGTGTTGATATGGCTTTGTGAAAAGTGTTGTGGATTCCCGGTTCCTGTTCCTCCCGGACTAACGGCACCTTCAAATCGCCCATAAGGCGCTCCGGTAACACTATAATATGTTTGTCTTACACCTACTTCTGAAGTGTTTTGTCCGTATAAAGAATTTGGGCCAGCCGAACTTGGTATTGGACATTGATATTTTATGGAAACTATTTTTGAAGGATGTTTACCTAATACTGAGTTCAGGATCGGGTTAACGGTTGCGCAGGGGGTGCAATTTTCACCGGTAAATTCTTCGTAAAGCTCAAGTCGCTGTGATTGAGAGAAAACTAAAGAAGAAAATAATATTGTAAAAGCGGATAAGTAAATTTTTTTCATGGAACGATCGGTCTTTTGTTTAGAAATTATCTGGTACAAAATAATCCCAACCCGTCCTCTCAACCAATCTTTTAATAGTTATATCATAAGATTCATATGCGGGCAAAAACGTTTTAAAATCGCGGATTGCAGAAGGAATGCTAAATATGGTGGCTGAAAAACTACAGTTTATTTACACGAAGCTATAGGCTTCGCCGAACAGGGGGTATAGGCAGTTTTTTTATCAGTCATTACACCTAACCTCAAACACTTTATTTGTCAATGTGTCAAAGTGGATGTTTAGGTCAAAGAGCCAAACACCACCAAGTCCAAATGGCCCAGTCTTTAAGCCTATATCAACTGGATAACCGAAATTACCTGTTGTATCCCCTTGGCCACCCAATAAGCTTAATATTTCTATTTTTGATTTGCCAATAAGAATGCTGTCTTCAATAATATTATCTACCATTTTACCCCGTGTCCTTCTGTCTCCATGAAGCCATTCTTCCTGATCAAACTTCATTTTTTCTTTCTCTGGCCCCGGTCCACATCCGAAACCCAATAAAATCAAAGGAAAAATAAAAAGTAAACTTGGCTTCATTACTTTATGTCGTCTTGTTTCACTTCAATTATGCAGGCAGTAAGCGCCACCCAATTTGAGTCTTGTTTTTAATTTTTTAATGTCCATGAATCAGTGGTCCAACTGTATTCGAACTCGGCCTGATCAATTGCATCTTCTACTGTCTCATGAAAGGTGTCCGTTATTGACTCCCATTTTTCATTGCAACCAAATAAATAAACACCTTCTCTTTATTATAGACACATATTGCAAGTCCATACATTGGTCCAAGCAATATGTTTCCCGAATATTGTTTTGTCTGTTCGGTGAACTTGTGTGTCTGATTAATTATTACGTACTGTATTACTTTTGCTCCACCTATTTTATCTGGAATTTGCATTTTCTGTTTTTTGAAATCTCTTGCGCTTATTACCTATAACTGGTTATAACCGCCAGGGTGGTCAAGCGCACAACTAATATACTAAAAACTTGTATTTATCCCTTGTACTTTACGGGATATGCGAAGGTTTTTTGTTTTCCAAGTTACGCATATCCCATCCTGTATTTGTGTTGTGAATTTATACAATACTATTCTACTTTTCTTATTCCCAACTCCCAACTCCCAACTCCCAACTCCCAACTTCCAGCTTCCAACTCCCAACTTCTTCCTCACTTCCTCTTCACCTTTCCATCAATCCATTCTATATAATCAAAGTACTCACGTACGACCGCTTCCTTTTTATCTTTAAATGCTTCTGTAAGTTTTTCCCTGAGCTGGCTGTAACCTTCCTCTGTTTTTTTTGTGTCGTCGGTTTTTAATACATAAGTTTTAAAAAAATCAATGATGGCGATGTCGGCTTTTAAAGTTGTTTTGGCCCGTATCAATGATTTTAATGCGGATTCAAGCAGATCCATCTTGTTCATTTCAAAATATAAAATTAACCGAATGGTTTGCACCGCCTCAACAATGTCTTTTCGTATACCCGTATATGGTAAATTAATAATGCGGTTAAGCCATTGTATGGCCTGTGAATATTTTTTCGCGCCAAAGTAACAGTTAAAGCTTAACAGGTATAGGTTAAATATGTGATGCTTGGGAATGGATGAAGTATCTTCTGTTTTGTTTGATAAAACTTCCTTATCATATTTTTCGGATATGCGAATTCCTTTTTCAAAATCGCTAAGCATTTTATAAATGTATATCCTCAACAATACCTTCATAAAATCCATATAACGCTGATCGGGAACAGACGGTAATATCATGTTATCCAGTTCATCAATATTTTTCAACGCCAGCTCATATTTTTTTATTTCAATTTCGCAGAGTATACAATTGATGATGCACAAATACAGGTGACGGTATTTCCACTCGGGTAAAAAATCGCTGTCGACGATCAGCGTTTTCATTTGTGTAATTAATTTATGAGCGCCCTTAAAATCGTGCTGGTTAAAATGGTAGAGGAACTTACTGTGTATGGCAAGCATTTGGCCATGCTTGGTGCCCGCCATAGAAGGTTCCGTAAGCAGGGGAGAACTCATTAGTTTTTGCATTTCCCTGTCACTCTCCATATCACTCATTTGTCCTTTTGAGTGTGAGTGGTTGGAAACCGTGTTCATTAAAATACTATACGCAGTTTCGTTGCTAAGTTTTTCTATGGCATGTTGAATATTTTTATTCAGCTGCAATGTTCTTTTAAAAGCGCTTTCCGAACCGGTGTTTACAGAGAAGAGGATGTAGCGCTGAAATTTATACAACTCAATGAGGTAAGAATAACTTTCGTGTTTCAGTGCAAGGGTAATTCCTTTTTTTATTTGCTTTTCGGCCTGTGTAAGTAATCCCTTGTTGTAAAGCAGGTACGAAGTTTCCAGCACCTGGTGAATATGACCTGTTGCTAATTTCTTTTTATGAAACGTGCGCAGGCAGTCGAGCACAATAGTGTACAATTTATTTTTAGCCGCCGAAAAATGAATGATCTTTAATTCGCTTTGAATTGCTTTTTCGTTGTATTCTTTTTGTTCCAGTATTTTATCGAAAATTTTTACATAAAGCTTGTCACCCGCTTGAAGATGTGAGTGCAATTTGAAATATCTTTTCTCCTGTTTGCTTAGCGACTTTATTAATTGAACAAGGGCATCTTGTTGTTTCATTGGAAAGGTTAAATAATGTATTAAATATAGTAAAATATGCATAAAAATGGCTATTTTGTATATATGGCAATGTTAATAAACAATGAAAATCTCTTTCTAAATCTTACAGCATCTTAAAGCAAACCGTATTCGCATTTTGTTACCTTTGAGTCCCTAATTATTATTTTATATGGCAGGTATTATTCAGTTTTTTATTCCGCAAGACAAGCAATTTTTTCCGCTTTTTGAGAAAGCTACCGGCAACCTGAAAAACATTTCAAGAGCCCTTGTGGAGATGGTAAATATTCGGAGTATAGAGGATAGGAGGGTTTATATAAAAAAGATCGAGGATTTTGAACACATGGGTGATTCAATAACTCACGATATATTTAATAAGCTTAGTGTAAATTTTATTACTCCGTTTGATAGGGAAGATATTCATGCCTTGGTTTCTGCGATTGATGATGTGGCAGATTTTATTCATGGAGCTGCAAAACGAATGGATCTTTATAAGGTTGGAGAATTAAGTACTTCCATTGTTAAATTGGCAGAACTCATTGAGAAATCGGCGGATGAACTGAATAACGCTGTGGTTGAATTAAAGGATATGAAGAATATTATAAAAATAAAGGAGGCATGTGTAAGAGTTAATAGCATTGAAAACCATGCTGATGATATTTTTGATATGGCGGTAGCAAAATTATTTGATGAGGAAAAAAACGCGATAGAGTTAATTAAAATAAAAGAAATTCTTTCTGCTCTTGAAACTGCTACCGATAAATGTGAAGATGCTGCGAATGTGATTCAGTCAATTGTTGTAAAACACGCTTAAGCCCGTTTATGAGTTTTCTTTTTATTATAATCGCTCTTGCATTGATCTTTGATTTTATCAATGGTTTTCATGATGCCGCTAATTCAATAGCAACGGTTGTTTCTACCAGAGTACTCACGCCTTTGCAGGCGGTGATCTGGGCAGCAGCATTTAACATGATCGCATACTGGATATTTGAATTGAAGGTGGCTGATACAGTCTCGAAAACTGTTAAGCTTGATTTTATTACTCTTGAAGTGGTTTGTGCCGGACTTATTGCATCAATTATCTGGAATCTATTTACCTGGTGGAAAGGTATTCCTTCCAGTTCTTCTCATACACTTATAGGGGGTTTTGCTGGTGCCGGAATTGCTAATGCGGGAAGTTTTCATGCGGTAGAACTTTCAAAAATTATGCCGGTGGTATATTTTATTGTTCTGGCGCCATTGATCGGTATGCTTATGTCAATTATTATTCACGTGATCACCATTAATATTTGTAAAAATTCAAATCCCACAAAAGTGGATAAAATCTTTCGAAAATTGCAATTACTTTCCTCAGCCGCATACAGTCTTGGTCATGGCGGTAATGATGCGCAGAAGGTGATGGGAATTATTGCAGCAGCAATGGTTTCGCAGGGTGCTATCGGGGATATAAAAGAACTTCCGGAATGGGTGCCGCTTGCATGTTATACTGCAATTGCATTAGGTACAATGTTTGGCGGGTGGAAAATTGTAAAAACAATGGGACAAAAAGTTACTAAGCTTACTCCCTTTGAAGGATTTAGTGCAGAAACGGCGGGAGCTCTTACACTTTTCGCGACACAGTATTTTAAAATACCTGTAAGTACTACTCACACTATTACAGGTTCCATTGTGGGAGTGGGATTAACAAAAAGAATTTCTGCTGTAAGGTGGGGTGTAACGCTTAATCTTGTTTGGGCATGGGTACTTACGATACCGGTATCGGCGCTTTTAGCATCAATTGTTTTTTACATACTTCACGCTGCTCTTTAGCGCGGTATTTAAGGCTCCATTTTTATTTTTTCAATCAAGAGGTGTTTCCTGAATTCTGAAATCAATGCAGTCATTTCTTTGTCACGGGTTTCCATTTCATTAAACTCCCTATCAGTTTCAGTTACAACTGTCTTTAATTGAGTAAGGCTGTCCTGCATTTGTGTGATCATCTCTTTCATGGCCGGTTGTTTATCCGATGTTTCCTTTTCAACGCTGGTTTCCAGCATGGGAATATAATACTCGATAAAGCCGATCATATCATGCGGGTTATTTGGCCTGTTCCAGGTGAACTGTATGTTGCAATGCCTGCAGCGATAACGGTTACACTTCCATCCTTTTTCGTTTTTATCGGTCCCGGTTAATTTTAGGTGCGTAGATTTATGACATTGAGGACATTGCGCATTATCCTTGATCAATTGTTTTAATGTTTCTTTTTTCTTAGTTACTTCCGCACGATTATCTGCATGAATGCTCAGTTGTGCAATAAGTTTTTCACACGAATCCGATACTTTTTTATGATCATCGGTCAGTTTCCCCTCTTGGATAAGCTGCTGGGCTTTTTTATTAAAAAATTTAGCGAGTTTTACGATCTCACGCTCGTTCGCCTGTAAGTTATTGTTCATGCTCATCCGCCTATAAGTTTTTTTATCTCGTTTAGCTTCATCAATGCTTCAACAGGAGTAAGGGTGTTGATATCAGTATTTAAAATATCTTCTTTTATTTGTTCTAGCACGGGATCATCTAACTTAAAAAAACTTAGCTGCGCATCATCCTGAATCTGAGATTTAATTCCGCTTAGTGTGGATGAGATCTCTGATTTTGTTCCATCACTTTCACTTCTTAATTCTAATTTTTTTAATATTTCATTCGCTCTGTCAAGCACTTTGCGCGGCATGCCCGCCATTTTCGCTACGTGTATGCCAAAGCTATGGGCACTGCCGCCTGGCACAAGTTTACGCATGAATAGTACTTTGTTCCCGAATTCTTTAACCGATACATTAAAATTTTTAATTCGCTTGAATGCGTCTGCCATTTCATTTAACTCGTGATAGTGTGTGGCGAAAAGTGTTTTTGCTTTATTCTGATTTTCGTGAATGAACTCTGATATGGACCATGCAATAGAAATACCATCATAGGTGCTTGTGCCTCGTCCTATCTCATCCAATAAAATTAGACTTCTGTTACTTATATTATTTAATATACTGGCGGTCTCATTCATTTCCACCATAAATGTTGATTCACCGCTCGAAATATTATCCGATGCACCAACGCGAGTAAATATTTTATCTATCAATCCTATCTCCGCATGTTTCGCTGGTACAAAACATCCCATTTGTGCCATGATCACAATGAGAGCGGTTTGTCTTAAGAGCGCCGATTTACCCGCCATGTTTGGCCCGGTAATAATAATGATTTGTTGATTGTCATTATCTAAATAAACATCATTGGCGATGTATTCTTCACCAACCGGTAATAGCTTTTCAATAACCGGGTGTCTTCCATCTTTTATATTCAGCTCGTAACCATCATTAATGTGCGGTCTTACATAATTATTTTCATGGGCACATTGTGTAAACGATAATAAACAATCGATCCTTGCGACAAGCGAAGCATTAAGTTGTATTGGTACAATGTAGTCTGTGAGTCCTAATACAAGATCATTAAACAATTGTGTTTCAAGTGCCAGGATTTTTTCTTCGGCTCCTAATATTTTTTGTTCATATTCTTTTAGTTCTTCCGTGATGTAACGTTCTGCATTAGCCAATGTTTGCTTGCGCATCCATGTATCAGGAACTTTATTTTTATGTGTATTAGTTACTTCTAAATAATATCCAAACACATTGTTGAATGCAATTTTTAATGAAGGGATTCCTGTGATCTCACTTTCGCGTTGCTGTATTTGCAGTAAATAATCTTTCCCCGAATAGGCTATTGTTCTTAGTTCATCTAATTCTTTGTTCACGCCTTCAGCTATAACTGTTCCTTTGTTAATTAGAAAAGGTGGATCCGCAACAATTTCCCTCTCAATTCTTTCAACAGCAAGCTTGCATGGATTCAATTGCTCTGATATTTTTTTAAGCGCATCATTACCCGTAGCAAAACATGAATTTTTTACAGGATCAATTGCTGCCAATGATCTTTTAAGTTGAACAACTTCTTTAGGAGATATACGTCCTGTCGAGATCTTGGAAATAAGTCTTTCCAGATCACCCATTTGTTTAATGTTATCTTTTATGTCATTGGAAGTTGTATCATCACCTAAAAAATATTCTACAACGTTTAATCTTTCTTCAATGGGCTGTTTGTCCTTCAATGGCATTGCCAGCCAGCGCTTAAGCATGCGGGAGCCCATTGGAGATACTGTTTTATCAATGATATCAAATAGGGTTTTGGCATTTTCATTTGGCGAATAAAAAAGTTCGAGGTTGCGAACAGTAAATTTGTCGAGCCAGATAAAATGTTCTTCTTCTATTCTTGAAAGGGTTGTGATGTGTTGCACCCTGTCATGCGCCGTATCCGCAAGATAATGTAAAGCGCCGCCGGCAGCTATGATACCCAATGGCAGATTTTCAACTCCAAAACCTTTTAAAGATGCAGTGCCAAAATGTTTAGTGAGTAACTCATAAGCAAATTCATTTGAAAATACCCAGTCCTCTACGCCGTAGGTATAAAATTTATCGCCAAAATATTCAACGAAGGTCTTTTTCTGATCTTTCCTGTAGAGTACTTCGCTGGGTTTAAAGCTTTGTAATAATTTATCAATATAGTCGGGCGTTCCTTCTGCAACGAGGAATTCTCCGGTAGATACATCGAGAAAAGAAATACCTGAATTAGAAATTTTTTCACCCTTATTACTTGTATTTAGGTGAACACAGGCTAAAAAATTATTGGATTTATTTTCTAAAACTTTGTCATTGTAAGAAACGCCTGGCGTTACCAATTCAGTTACGCCTCGTTTTACAATTGTTTTGGTAAGCTTTGGATCTTCCAACTGATCGCATATAGCAACACGGTGTCCTGCACGTACCAATTTTGGTAAGTAGGTATCTAATGAATGATGTGGAAATCCGGCAAGCTCAATAAAAGTTGCGGAACCATTGGCACGCCTGGTTAAAACAATTCCTAAAATGTTAGCCGCTTTGATAGCGTCTTCTCCGAAGGTTTCGTAAAAATCTCCAATACGGAATAATAATAACGCATCCGGATAACGGGTTTTGATACCGTTATACTGCTTCATTAATGGTGTTTCTACCACCGTTTTTGCCCCTATAGATTCGGCTGTTTTCGCCATAGGATAAAAGTACAAATACTGCTGAAATAGATAGTTCAAAGTTTTTAACAGTTTTAACAGTCATTTCGGGTCGAATTTTACGTCAAAAGTATGCGGCTATTTAATAGCTTTGTTTTATGCTGTTATTGCGGAAAGCCCTTGTTGACATACGCTTTTGGATAGTTGTTTTTTTTCTGATCAGGCTGTTTGGTATTACTAATCCTCCTGTTGAAGCAACTCATAGCTGGCGGCAATGTCTTACCAATATGGAGGCAAGGAATTTTTTCGAAAAGGATAATAATATTCTTTTCCCTCAGATTGATATGGATGGAGAGAAGCCGGGAATAATTTCGGGAGAGTTTCCTTTGTTTAATTATATCATTTACTTGTGCTCCCTGGTTTTTGGTTATTCTCATTGGATAGGAAGGCTGATAAACCTTATTATAAGCTCGGTTGGTGTGTTCTTCTTTTATAAATTAATTAAACAACATTTTGAAGACAAAATTGCGTTTAATGCCGCATTAATTCTGCTTGTTTCTCTTTGGTTTTCTTTTTCCCGAAAGGTGATGCCGGATACTTTTAGTATTTCATTGGTGTTGATTGGGATATATTATGGAATGAAGTTTTTGTATAAGAGCGAGAAAGTAATTTATCTCATTCTTTATTCTCTTTTTTGTTGTTTGGGTGTCCTGTCTAAAATTCCATCCATGATGCTGATGGGTGTCTTCGTTATTCCTTTATTATCAGGTGAAATATCTAAGAATAAAAAACTATGGTTTTTATTTTATTCATTTCTTTTTCTGATTCCTGTAGCCTGGTGGTATTTTATCTGGTCAAAATATTTATTTGAAACCTATCATTACCGGTTATATTTTTATGCAGAATCTTTTTCAGAAGGATTCAGGCAGCTTGTTTTTGAATACGGAGGAAAGACGCTTTCTGTATTTTGCTTCAACGCGTTATGTGGTTTTGTTGCATCAATGCTTTTTTTAGCAGGAATAATAATTTTTGCTGTTGAGAAAAATAAAAAATTGCTTATCATAACTATATGTATTATTCCTTTTTTGTTCTTGTTTATGGTCAAAACGGGATCAGCATTTGCTACTCACAACTATTATGTATTACCCTTTGTTCCATTTATGGCTCTTATTGGAGGATATGCCATTTCAAAAATAAAAAATCAGAAACTTGTTGCAGGGATATTAGTTGTTATTTGCATAGAAGGTGTATTAAACCAACAGCATGATTTTCGGAAACAGCAACATGATGATTATAAACTTAAGCTTGAAGATATTGCAGATAAAATTTCTGACAAGCAGGATCTTATTGCTATTAATGGCGAGGGTAGTCCGCAGCAGATCTATTTTCTTCATCGCAAAGGATGGAATTTAAATGATGGTGAGATCATAAATAGAGTCTTTACCGACTCTATTGCGAAAAAAGGCTGCAAATTTTTGTTTGTAAATAAAAGAAGATTTAAGGAAAATATTGATATGATAGATTACATTACCGTGTTAGATGATAACGATTACAAGGTTTTTAAACTTGGCAGCCAATGAAAAAAATAGCTAATGAGGAATTGAACCGGCTTTCGGTTAATGAATTTAAGTCTGCAAAAAAAACAGATATTGTTATTGTATTGGATAATGTGAGAAGCTTAAATAATGTTGGTTCTGTTTTTCGTACAGCAGATGCGTTTTTATTGGAAGCTGTTTTTTTATGCGGTATAACGGGACAGCCGCCTCATAGGGAGATTCAAAAGACTGCGCTTGGAGCAACTGAAACGGTAGCTTGGAAACATTTTCCAAAAACAACCGACGCGATAACTGAACTTAAAAGTAAGGGGTATAGAATTTATGCGATAGAACAAGCGGAAGGTGCAATAATGCTGGACAAGTTTGAACATGCTAGTGGAGAAAAAATAGCACTTGTATTTGGAAGCGAAGTAGGAGGAGTGAGCGAAGAAGTAATGGCAATATGTGATGCAGCAATAGAAATTCCGCAATCAGGCACGAAGCACTCTTTAAATATTGCTGTTAGCGTGGGGATATTGGTGTGGGATGTGTTTAATAAAATAAACAAGTTATAATCTTATTCCAATTACGAGCACATCGTCGATCTGCGAGTTTTGTCCTTTCCATTGCTCGAATTCTTTTATAATTGCTTCGCGCTGCTGCTCCATTGGAAGGTTATGATACTGAAGTAATATTTCCCTGAAACGCTGGCTGCCCATTTTTTTTCTCTGTTCCCCGCCAAACTGATCAAAATACCCATCAGTAAAAAGATAAATGCAGCTTCCTTTTTTCAGCGGAAAAGAATGATTAGTGAATTTCCTTTGTTCAACAGACTCCTCTTTGATGAGACTCCCGCCAATTGAATAATTATTCCCTTTGATTATTTCAATCTGGCCATCGTTAATGATATATAAAGGGTTTAGTGCCCCGGCGAATTGAATTTCTTTATTAATATTGTCAATCACACAGAGTGACATATCCATGCCGTCCTGAGAGCTGATCTCGCCTTTTTCCTGCTTAAGGGCAGCAGAAACGCCAATATTCAACAGTCTTAATATTTTGGCCGGCGATGTTTCCTGTTTCTCATTTACGATCTGGTTTAAAATTGTATTTCCGATAAGTGACATAAAAGCGCCGGGAATTCCATGGCCTGTACAATCAATGGCCGCAATAATTAATTTATGATCAACGTGTGAGAACCAATAAAAATCCCCGCTAACAATGTCTTTAGGCTGATAATAAATAAAACTGTTCGGTAAAAGTTTTTTTATTTCATTCTTATCTGGAAATACACTTTGTTGAATTCGCTGAGCATAAGTAATACTCTCTATCATTTTTTCTTTTTGAGCCTCAATGAGCAGATTTTGTTTTTTTAAAATTTCGTTGGCCATTTGAAGTTCATTATTCTTGCTTTTTTCAATTTCTGCAACCTTAGATAAATGTTCGAGTTCAATACTTTTTAATCTCTTATCCGATTTAGACTCATGCCTTTTTTTTATGGCTTCATGGAACTTAATATAAAAATTGAGTGCGTTTTGTGGGTCTTTCTTTTGCATATATAGGTTCGCAAAACTTTCGTATAATTCGGGGAGGGTATATTGAAGACTGGCATTTTTTTGTTGAAGCGCTTTTGTAAAGTAATCAAATGCAGTATCAATGTTGTTTTCAATAAGCGCCATACTTCCAAGTATATGCATTGCACGAAAATACGGCTGTATATAAAAATTATCCTTATTTCGATCAAGGCCTTTCGAAATATAGTTTTTTGCTTTGGAAAAATCTCCAAGTTTAAAATAACATTCTCCCATTCTTGTGTAATCGTTAATAAGAATTGGGGATTCAATTTTTTTGTCTTTACTTAACTCAGTCGATTTTATAAAAAACTCAATTGCTTTTTTAAAGTCATTTTTTTGATAAGAAATACTTCCGATATTTGATAAACAAGATGCTTGCCTAACTATGTCATCTTCGTCTATGTACATTTTTAATGCTTCTTGATAATAACCCACAGATTTTTCGTATTCCTCGAGCCCGGAATAAATATTCCCCAGGTTGCCGCTTGCACTTGCAATGCCTAGCTTATATCCAATTTGTTCCGATTTTTCAAGGCTGCTCAATAAATGGGTAACAGACTTTTCAAATTCACCGGTTCTAAAGTAGCAGGCGCCTAAAAGATTTAGTGATTGTATCTTACCTATAGGATCATTTAATTCATTGAAAAGTGTGAATGATTTATTCCCGTCAAGAATACTTTCTTCCATATTCATTAACACCAGATTACAATAACCGCAAACAAGCCGGCTATTCGCAATTCCTTTCAAATAATTTAACTGTGTAGATTGTTCAAGAGCTTTTTTTGCTATTTCAAGCGATCGAACTGTATCTGTACCATTTAATTTCCAGGCGAGCTCATTCAAAATATCTATTCGTTCAACAAGGTCCGTTGTAACTGCTAATTTTTCTTCTAATTCTTTAGATGTGAAGTTTTTCAGCTGCATTTTAAGATCAGTTTTTTTTAATAGGTATAGTATCCTTTTTTAATTCTTCTGCCTTTAACTTTTCGTATTCTTTGTAAAGAATTTTCAATTTACTATTCACCTGGTTGGTAAAGCCATCATCATAATCAAACTGATGTTCAATTAAATTGTAAACTACTTTTGCAACAGGCTTTTTTAGTATACTTACATCAAGCCCTTCTACTTCCTTAAAAATATTAACTTCAAATGGAAAAATAAAAGCAAGTTTGCGTTCGGGAGGCATATGTGTATTCACCTGGATTATTTTAGATACATAACCGGGTTTAGAGAATTCAATAAAAAAATCTTTATTAATGGGGACCTTAAAATCTACTTTTCCTTTTTTATCGGTTGTAAATTCACCCAAGAGCAAATATTTGTCATCATAAACCTTTATGATAGCTTTCTCAATCGGTTTTCCCTTTTCTGTTTCGGTTTTTCCAGGCTCTTTTATTTTGCCTTCCAGCTTTAAATAATGTCGTTTGTTTTTGGCAATGGTATCCTGTGCTGATACAAGATGTTGGCAAAGAAATAATAATACGGCTAACGAAAGCTTTACACCAATATTCATTAGTGTTTAAGTTACGAAAAAATCAGAAGGTATAGTATGGTGAGATCATTAAATAGACCATAACCCCAGTAAAAGTTACATATAACCAAATGGGGAAACTGAATCGGGTAATTTTACGGTGTGCAATAATATCACCTTTAAGTCCCCTGTAAAAGGAAATAAGGATGAGAGGCAATACAACGGCAGCAAGAACAATATGTGTAAGAAGGATAAAATAATATAGATATTTTAAGGGATTTTCTTTGGGGTAGGTTGTTTTAATTCCATATGAGTGAAAAGTTACATAGGATAAAAGAAAAATCGTTGAGAGCAAAAATGCTGTTATATTCAATCGTTTATGCATTAAAATATTTTTTCTTTTGACGAAATAAAGTGAAAGACATAGAATGAAAAAACAACTTCCGTTTAAAACAGCATTTAGTTTTGGAAGGTAAGTAACAAATAAAGGGATGGTGTCAGCTTTTGGCAAATTGAATAGAATTACAATGAGAGCAAATACTACTGCCGATACAATATATATTAATCGTAAAATATTTCTATCGCTCATGTTTATTCTTTGTCCTGTGAATGTTCTTCTTTGTGCTTCTTAATTTCATAGGCGGCCTTCAACGTATTTATATCCTCTATTAGTTTGTTTACGTCTGCCGTACTTGTTCCATCATAAATGGCCCTGATGTGTTTTTCTTTGTCAATGAGAATAAAAAGTTCACTATGGATAAAAGCTTCTTCTGCATTTTCGCCTGCTTCCAGTGCGTTCACCAGGTAACCATTCTGCGCTATGTCATATAATTCTTTTTTGTTACCGGTTACAAAATTCCATTTGGTGTTTATTGCAATATGATTTTTCGAATACTCTTTTAACACTTCTACGCTGTCATTTTCCGGATCTACAGTGTGAGAAAGTATCTGCACATCATCCATATCCTTAAAACGCTCCTGCACTCTTATAAGCTGTGCGGACATAGCAGGGCAAATACTCTTACATGTTGTAAAAAAAAAGTTGGCCACATACATTTTTCCATAGAGGTCTTTGTCGGTAATGTATTTACCATCCTGATTTAGAAAACGAAATGAAGGTATAGAGTGATAAATGGTGTCGCCATTAGCTGCGACTTCTTTAGGACCAAAATAAGGTAGATGAGTGAAATTTGTCTTTCCTGTGGAAAGTAAAACGTAAAAAACAGAAGGAAAAAAGAGTAAGAAAAAAAGAAATAAACCTTGTTTTACTCTCTTGTTCACTTTTTAGTGGTGTGCCTTGCTTTTTTCTTCGTGCTTTTCTTCTCCCGCATTCTCAACTGGTGCTGTTGAATGCTCAGTGCCTTCTTCATGATGGCTGTCGCCTGTTCTTATTTTACTTTGCTGCTCAATAATAAGTTTACTCATTGCAGGCTTTCTTTCAGGAGTACCGGCATAAGTTCCTTCCACAATAATTATCCATATAAGGTAGGAGACAAACAGTACATATGGGGCAATGATTGTATATTTTAATGCTTTTCTCTCGTGGCCAAGGTGCATAAATTCCATAACAATGTATGCTGCTTTAACAATAGTTAAACCAACAAAGATGATTTTCAATGTTATTGTAGAAAACTTCAACGAGTCTAACAATCCCATACTTTCAGCCTGAAAACCGATGATAAGTTCAAGGATGGTGATGCCAAGCATTATCCAGAATACTCTCCAGAGTTTTTTTCTTTTTACTTTGCCTTCTTCTTCGCTATGCTGAGCTAGTATCTCGTACTGAGGATAGTCGTCGTTAAATTCCATAAATAATTTAGTGTAAAGTTTGAAAGTTTAAGTTCAAAATCTTAATTTATAACAGATAGAAGAATGTAAATACGAATACCCAAACCAAATCCACAAAGTGCCAGTACAAGCCGGTCTTCTCGATCATTTCGTAATGTCCTCTGCGTTCGTAAGTTCCCATTAATACATTTATAAAAATTACAACGTTTATTACAACGCCGCTAAATACGTGAAATCCGTGAAAGCCGGTGATGAAGAAAAAGAAATTTCCGAAAACCGGTAATCCGTATTCATTATATTTTAAGTTTGCTCCATGAAAAGGAGCGTCCTGCCATACACCATTGATTAACTGGTTTCTTATAGCTCCATGCTCAGTACCAACAATGAAGTGATACCACTCCCATGCCTGTGAACCTACGAACATTAGTCCGCCAATGATCGTTAAAAACAGCCAGATGGTAACACCTTTTTTGTCTTTACGCTGACCGGCTTCCACCGCTAATACCATGGTAACAGAACTCATGATAAGAATAAAGGTCATTAAACCTACATAGGCTAATGGAATGTGTTGGTCAACAAATGGAAAGTGCGTAAACACCTCACCAGGAATTGGCCATACTTCAGGATATTTATGGCGCATGAAACCATACGCGCAAAGTAAACCTGCAAAGGTTAAGGCATCAGATATAAGAAAAAACCACATAAAAAGTTTTCCGTAACTAACACCAAATGGGGACTGGCCGCCACCCCATGCTTCTTTTGAGCTAACTGTAGTTGAATGACTTGACATAAACTTATATTAGGTTGTTAAAAATTGTTAAATGCCGCTGCAAGTTTAACGAATAAAATACAAAAATAGAAATAAATATACCCACAAAACGTCCAAAAAATGCCAATAAATGGCACAAAGCTTTACTCCCAGATAGTTTGCGGGGCTGTACTTATTGTTAATATTTTTAATATTTACCACTACTAATGCTATTATTCCTACAACTAAGTGGGCTATATGCAAACCTGAAAGAAAATACAAATAGGAGCCAGAATTACTATGACCTGGACCAGTAAAAAAAATATTTTGTGCAGTTAGTTCTTTCCATGCGGCAAACTGAGCCAGAATAAAGCAAACTCCTAATACAAGGGTCAATAGCAGTGCGATTCGACTGCTTTTTGTATTTGCACCTTTAACAGAAGCCAACGCCCAATTCATGGTAACACTGCTTAGCATAATTATGGCGGTACTAAAATAAAATAAAGAAGGCAATTCAAATATGAGCCATTCTTTTGCCGAACTTCTGCTTACAACATAGCCGCTTGTTAGTCCGGCAAAAGCCATGATGATGCTGCCAATTCCCAGCCACAGTAAAAATTTACGTGCCTTATTATGACGCTCTCTTTCCTCAGGAGATATGTTCATTCGTGCGATCATTTTCCGATCATTATAGCAAGCTGTACAATTGGTAAATAAATAAAAGAGCCAAACATTAATTGTTGTGCGGCCTTTATGGTGCAATCTTTAAATAAGCGATAGGCCTGGAAAGCAAAAACAGCTCCTGCGGCGGTTATCAATACGGCAGATAAAGAGCCTGACATCCTGAAAAATACCGGAGACAAACTGATGGGCAATAAAAATAAAGTATAGGTTAGGATTTGAAATGCACTGCTTTTATCCCGGCCTCCTTTTGAAGGGAGCATGTTGAATCCGGCTTTTTTATAATCATCATCAACAACCCATGCTATTGCCCAGAAATGAGGGAATTGCCATATAAACTGGATCGCAAAAAGTAATATACCCTGGAATTGAATTTCTCCAAAACCATTTGTCGCAGCTACATGTCCCAGTAGAGGAGGGATCGCACCGGGAAATGCTCCGACAAAAACTGCCAATGGTGTTACTTTTTTTAACGGAGTATAAATTACAGTATAGCTAAGCAATGCAGCCACACCCAAAATGCCGCTCATTGGGTTTAATTTAAATGTTAGAATAAAAATGCCTGCTATTCCCATTGCAGAAGCAAGCAGCACTGCTTCTACGACTGACATTCTGTTTTGTGGTAATGGCCTGTTCGCAGTGCGGTCCATTAATTTATCCGAATCAATTTCTATGATCTGGTTAAAACCATTTGAAGAGCCCGTTACAAGGAAGCCGCCCAACACAAGCCAGCCGAGTTTTATCCAACTGAATGAATCACCTGCACTAATAACATACCCGATAAAAGCTGAAAATACAACGAGGGTAGATAAACGAAATTTAACAAACTGAACGTAATCAGCCAACTTGGCCATAAGGCTGTTTGTTTTTGTAGTGGTTGAAATAAGGGCCTTTTCTGTTGTCAAAATTTATTGCTTGGAAAAGCAGTACAATTTTACCAAATATTTAACGCATCACAAAAGTAGTATTAAAAATTTAGACGAGTTCTAAATAATTGGGGATGAAAATGTAGTTGTTTTAACTGAGAGGATTACTTAAAAATCCCTATACTCGTTCCACAATGGGGCTTTCAGGGAAAAGTAGAAATAGAGGTTGTTTTGCTCACGCAAAACAGAGCTCTGCAAACGGCTGGTAACACCGGCTTCGAGCCACCCCAGCCCTAATAAATAACGAATCTTAAGGTCAACAAATGTGAGTGTGTTTTTAATTCCTTGCGTTGTAAAATTGCCGTAGTCCCTAGGACGCGATGCGTATGATTCAAAAATATTTTGTCCCATGTTTTTTCCGGCAGAGTCGGCTCCGTATAATGCATATACTCCTTTCAGATCAACGCCCCATTTTTTATACCGGTAATTTATCATTGTTACTCCTTCCATAAAGTTAGCGCCAAGCGGATGTGCGAGCGGATGATTAAGGTGTCCGTAGTTTTGTTGTGTGCTGCCGTGAGAGTATGTGTAAGGCCTTACGTAATTACATTCTGTTTGAAGTTCTAGATTTTTTATGCGGAACAGGTCAAAGCTTCTGAATCCTAATTGAACACCTTGTTTGTTTGCCCACCATCCCGTCCGGGCTTTTACTTCTTTCAGTAAAAATTCATCAAGAATTATTTGTCCGTAAAGTTGTTGTTTTTTAAATGCTTTTATCTTAAAAGAAAATCCGATGAAGGCATTGTCTGATGAGCCCAATGAATATTCAACAGGCCTGAAGAAGATTACCGGGTTCAGGTAATTTACATCATAACTTCTGGATCTGTTGCTGTCGGCGCCTTGCCATATTATGGATTCAAAAAAACCAACGTTCAGTCTTTTGCAAACATTCCAGCTGAGGTAATGTAGTGTGGCGAATTTATTTTTGAAATCTGATTTAATTCCGTTTGCCGAAATCGCATCCTTGAAAGCTGCGTACATCACTGTGTATTTTATTTTCCATACATCTACCGTAGTTCTGAAATAAGGAAAAGTTGGTGCAAAGTCACTTAAAAAAAGAGAGCGGTAGCCATCACCCCAAAAATGTTTGTCCTTACCTGCCTGCAGATTGAAGATTTTGTTGGGTGAATAGGAAATGTATCCAAAATAATTTTCAGAACTATACCGTTGTTTTTTTTGATACGCTGGCCCTATACCGGGAGTAAAATGCGTGTACCTAATACTTGTATCGATAAACGATGGATAATCTGAAGAATTCCTCAAGACACCAACACATGCATAAAATTTGTTTGTATAGCTGGTATGCAGTCGTATGCCACCATAGGTTTCAACTAATTTATCTTTGTTCGCAATATCGTAACCGGGTTGTAGTTTTGCAAACAACTCAATTCCAATGTCAAACTTTTTATTATTCAAAGAATCTCTTTTAAGATGAAGAGATTCGGCGACGGAGTCGTTTAGGCTGTTTAAATAAGGACTTCCTGTATATGGTTTTACATTGGTATGAAACGTAGAATTTTTGTCGTTTAAAAATTTATCATACCGTTGAAGAAAATTACGTTCAGTGGTTGAATTTTTTATTTCCAACACGGTCTGCGCATTACCCAATAGTGCAGAAAAAAAAAGAAAAATAAATACGATAGATCTATTTTTCATTTGCAGACTCAGAATTGCTTTCGCTGATGTTCTTTCTTTTGGGAATAAAAAATGGAACCTGTGCAAGCGCCAGGGCTCCGATTCCGACGATAATAAAGGAGTAGTTGGGTGAAAGGTGTCTTGTAAATACAGCGAGAGCAATAACAATAAGGTTATAGGAGTATATACAGAGTACGGTTTGACGGTGATTAAGACCTATATCAATAAGTCTGTGGTGAATATGATTGCGATCGGCAGAGAATGGAGATAAACCTCTTAATGAACGATAGATGAATATGCGCAATGTGTCAAACAAGGGGTAGGTGAGTACTGCTAATGCAAAAACAGGTTTAGAGATCTCACTTACAAATCCCGTAAGTTGGGACTGATCGTACTCAACAAGTTTTAATGAAAGCACGCAAAGTATTAGCCCGATAGATAATGAGCCGGAGTCGCCCATAAAAATTTTAGCAGGAGAAAAATTAAAGATAAGGAATGCTAATAAAGAGCCTGACAAAGCAAAAGAAAGGCAGGCCATAACTGTATTTCCCGCAAGCAGGAACCAGGTGCCAAATGCAACTGATGCAATAAGTCCGACACCGCCAGCTAAACCATCAACTCCATCAATAAGATTAAAAGAGTTTACAACCACGATATAAGTGAATAGGGACATAAATATTTGACCCCAATACGGTATCTCCCGAACGCCAAAAATTCCGTGCAAACCTGTCAATCTCAGGTCGGCCATTAATACCAATATCATTCCTACAATAACATGCGCTACTAATTTTTTTACGGGAGCTGTTCCTATGATATCATCTTTTATACCTACAAAAAATAAGATGATGATGGTTGCGATGATAAACTTAAAATCAGTTACCGACTTTACTAGTTCGGGAGTATCTATCGGGAACCATAAGGCAAAAGCGAAAATTGTTCCTCCAAAAATGATAACTCCTCCTATAGTGGGTATGCGTCTGCGATGTAATTTTCTTTCATCATCAGGTTCATCAAAAAGTCGTTTTAAAAGAGCGACTCTTATCAGTGCAGGAGTGGAGAGCAATACCACGAAAAAAGAAGTAAAAAAAACTAATGGAAGTATTATCACCTTGCCAGCTGTTTATATTGTAAAGGTACTAAATCAAAAATCATAATAAATATTGTTCAATGATGTTCTTAAGCCAATGTATATAAAGTCCGTAGTGCCGGTTGTGTTATTAAAACTCTCTGCTCTGTTCATTATACCTAACACTATATTCATATTGGTAGCAGGATTTATTAAGTAGCCTATTTGAATATCAAAATTTGAGATGGTGCTTTTAATGCCCTGATTTTGTTCGTTGATATTTGATGTTGGGCCGTAAAAAGAATTATTATCACTGACGAAAATATTATTGCCATATCTCGAACTAAGGGAGTCTCTTCCAACTTGCGCATAATTCATTTTTAATTGAAATAAAAAATCTTTTGCTCTGTAATTAATTATCGCAACGGTCTCTTTAAAATTTGCGCCAAGCGGGTGGGCGATGGCCTGGTTGTAGTGGGTGTAACTTTGTTCAACACGTTTGTGTGCATACGTGTAGGGCCTTACTTTGTTGTATTCTAATTGCAGATGAAGATTCTTAATTTTTAAGACATCGAAATATTTTATTCCTAATTGAACACCTTGTTTGTTGGAAATGGAACCCTTGAAATTATTTTTTGCAATATCGTCTAAAAAAAACTGGCCGTATATATACATACTCGGTATTAAAACGATTTTTGCTGTGGTCCCTAATGATACATTCTTGGTGTTATGCATTCCATAAACGAATGCATTGCCAGCAATAACTGGATTAAAGTAAAAAAAGTCGAGGTGTTGTTTGTTCATTCTGTCAGATGCTTCCCATACCATTCCCTGGAATAATCCCAATTGTAAATGTTTATGCGCGTTCCAGCTCAGGTACTGAAAGCTTCCGCACTTTTTTTGGAACAAGCGTTCTGTATATGGTGGTGTAGTAACTCCGCCATCAGTTAAATTCATAAATACAGTATATAAATTAGTGTACTGTATTTTTTTGTAACGGGTTGTGGCGCGAAAATAAGGGTAGTTAAATGAATTGTCTGACAATAAAAGTGAGCGATATCCATCGCCAACAAAATGTTTACCGTGTCCCAGTTGGAAATTCAACGACCATTTTTCATTTTTTATTGTTGGAGAATAAGAGATGTAGCCGGATGACATAGCAAAATCATATCCTGCTGTTTTAAATCTTTTCCAACGACCCTGGCCAGGTACTACTGCATAAGTATTGTTAAAATCTATGATGTAATTGGGGAAAGTTGCCTGGTTCTCATAAAAAGATGATTCAAACGAAAAATTTTTCCCAATATCGCCCCGTACTAAAACGCCGCGTGTGTTTTTATATAATGTTGGCGCAAGGCTATCTTCATTATCCATTCCTATTTCCAGGTTAAACAATGGATCGAGAGTTAAATGAAATTTGTCTGAAGTATCCTTAACAATAAAAAGACTTTCGGTTTTTATTTTTCTATGAATCAATGACCTGTTTTTTTCTGTTTTGTCAGGTAAATTAATAGTGCTTTCTACTAATGGTTTAAATGCAGTATAACAAAGTTTGTATGTTACTGAAAGAGGCTCCGAAGCGTGATCGGTATCAGGCAATAAAATATTTCTTTCCAGTTCTATCCATGCGTTTCTGTTGAGTGGAACATTTTTTTGCTGAGCGTAAGTGTTATTTTGAGAAGCAAGAAGCAAGAGGCAAGAAACAAAAACCGACAACCAACAACCGAGAACTGACAACCGATAACCTGTTTTCATTTTCTCTCCGTTGCCTCTGTGTTGAAAGAGTTTTTCACTTCTTCATAAACCATTCTGATTCCTTCTTCCAACTCAATGTTGTATTTCCAGCCCATTGCGTTTATCTTAGATACATCCATCAATTTTCTCGGAGTTCCGTCCGGTTTATCGCTGTTCCATTTTAACTCGCCATTGTACACGATAATTTTTTTGATCAATAATGCAAGATCTTTTATACTCAAATCTATTCCCGTTCCAATATTTACATGACCTCCAGTATTGTAATTAAGCATTAGGAAAAAACAGGCGTTGGCAAGGTCGCCAACATGTAAAAATTCCCTTAAGGGTTTTCCGCTTCCCCAGACTTCTACTGTTGCCTCACCTTCATATTTTGCTGTATGTATTTTCCTTATCAGTGCAGGAAGCACATGTGAGTTATTTAAATCGTAATTATCATTTGGCCCATACAAGTTTGTCGGCATTGCCGAAATAAAATTACAATTGTATTGGTGCCGATATTCATTGCATAATTGTATGCCTGCTATTTTTGCGATTGCATAAGGCATATTGGTGTATTCTAAGGGGCCTGTCAACAGGTATTCTTCTTTTAAGGGCTGTGGCGCCATTTTTGGATATATACAAGATGAGCCGAGAAACAAAAGTTTTTTTACGTTGTGAACATATGAGCTATGAATCACATTGCTTTCGATCATAAGGTTATCATAGAGAAACTCTGCACGGTAAGTATTGTTGGCCTGTATACCACCAACTCTGGCGGCGGCCAAAAAAACATATTCAGGTTTTTCGTTTGCGAAAAAAATATTTACTGCGTCCTGATTTTTAAGGTCAAGCTCTTTTGATGTTCTTGTAATTAGATTGGAGTATCCTTCTGAATTTAATTTTCGTACAATGGCAGAACCCACCATTCCCTTATGCCCGGCAACAAATATTTTTGCACCTTTTTCCATATTTCGCTTTATTCCTGCGAAGTAATTATGTCATGCCCGCCATCCATCAGGTATTTATCTCTTTCAAAAAGTTTGAGGTCGCTTGCCATCATTTCTTTTACTAGTTGCTCAATGGTGTGTTTGGGCTCCCAGCCTAATTCTTTTTTCGCCTTTGATGCATCACCAACCAATAAATCAACTTCTGTT